>ERZ1023324.98-NODE-98-length-39413-cov-8.046954_pt1 | contig 39413 bp, 36 predicted proteins | sample MGYA00520886_ERZ1023324 | MGnify/ENA primary metagenome ERZ1023324 (study PRJEB32759, sample SAMN07749864) | skin metagenome | biome: transportation; feature: city; material: polyester macromolecule | host: Homo sapiens | place: Hong Kong:KT line | collected...
TATGAAAAAATTACTTTTAGCCACAGCCGTCGCTGCACTTTCAGTTTCTGCTGCCCATGCTGCACCTACTGTATATGGTAAAGTATTTTTGACAGCTGACTACACTGATACGAATTACGATGATAACTACCGTGCCAGTGCTACTGCAACTTCAGCACCTAATGACGAAAGTACAGTCAAACTAAACTCAAACGCATCACGTATTGGGTTTAAAGGTAGCGAGGAGTTAACTGACACTGTCAACTTGGTTTATCAGTTAGAATACGGTGTAAGCCCAGATGATGACCGTACCCAGTTTACTTCACGTAACACTTATATCGGCTTAGCACACAATACTTTAGGTACTTTAATTGCGGGTCGTCATGACACCCCATTTAAATTGGCTAAAGGCAATGCCGACGTATTCAATGCTAATGCTGATACTTTGAGTATTTATAATCCCGGTCCACGTGGGTATACCAACCTAGGTGAATACCGTGCTAACAATATGGTGGCTTATAAATCACCGACCATTGTTGGTATGCCAGTGACTTTTACAGCGGCTGTTAGCTTGTCTGAAGTTGATAAAGATACTGACAGTCCTGCTACCGAAAAAGATGAAGGTGCGAACGGTTATTCTGCTTCATTGGTTTATGATCAAAATGGTGTTTATTTAGCCGCAGGTTATGACAATAACATGGGTGTTGAAGATACAGCATGGCGTTTAGCGGGCACCGTAGACATGGGCAAAATGAACATGGTGCAGGGTCTGACCTTGGGTGCGTTATACCAAAATGCTGATTTATTCAACGAGAATGATGATGCTAAAACTTGGTTAATCTCTGGTAAATATGCTATTGCTAATACACCATGGACTGCGAAAGCGCAATATATCAACACTGATTTCGGTAATAATGATATCTCAGAAGTTGCGGTAGGCGGCGAATACGCATTCAATAAAGCGACCACGGGTCACATTTACGCTGGTCAAATCAGCCGTGACAACTATAAAGATGACACTATCGTAGGTACGGGTATCGAATACAAATTCTAATATATCTAACTTTTAGATTGCTGTAAAAGCTAACTAATTCTTTAGTTAGCTTTTTTATTGGAAAAATGACGTTCGCTATTATCTTGACAAAAATCAACAATTATCAATTTGATTAAAAATAAATCACAAGTGATATAAAAATTGTAAAAACTATTGCAAAATATTTCAAAATATTTCAAAATTGTTATCCTAGTAGTTATAAGTATGTTTTTAGTAATTAGTAAGAATAAATTGTAAATATATTCAAACTTTATTGCTAGATTTATACAATTAATAGTTGACGCTATTAATAGTAATCAAAGTAATAGTTTTCTTGCTTTGGTTATTCGGAGAGGTAGTGGTGCTGACAAGTCACCAGTTATCTAAAATTTGTTTTTACTGATAGAGATGACCTATGAAAAAATTACTTTTAGCCACAGCCGTCGCTGCACTTTCAGTTTCTGCTGCCAATGCTGCTCCAACAGTTTACGGTAACGTTCTGTTAACTACTGACTATGTTGATGGTAACTTAACAGTAAAAAAAGATGGTGATAAATTAATCGATGAAGATTATAGTACCACCCAACTAAATTCTACAGGTTCAAGTAATTTGACAGGTTCACGTATCGGTTTTAAAGGTGCGGAAGCATTAACAGCTAATACTGACCTAGTGTATCAATTAGAATATGGTATTGATGTTGATGCGGACAAAGGTAAAAACTTCCGTTCACGCGATACTTATATTGGTCTATCAAACAAACAATATGGTACTTTAGTTGCTGGTCGTTTGTCTGCAATCGATGATAATATCAATTACGCAGGTCAAACTGTAAGTCTATATGACACCTATAGCACAGGTTTCAGCGTCGAAGCTGCTGATGAAGAAACAGCAGATATTTTAGGTGTTGACGAAGGCGAGACAGTAAAATTCTTGGCATTTTGGGACGGTAATCGCGCTAACAATTCCCTTGCTTACTTCTCTCCATCATACAATGGTCTTCAGTTCATGGGCATGTATGTTATGGAAGAAAAAAATTCAACTGATTTATGGACTGAATCAGAAGCATTCGGTGCAGGCTTAAAATATGAGCCAACTAACCAACCTTTCCGTGCAGGTGCTACTTATATCAAATCTAGCGACTTCAGCACTGCGCGCGTAAGTGGAGCATTTGATGTAAATGCTGCTACTACATTAGGTGCACTATATCAAGTTACAGATTTAGATGAAGATAAAAATGAGAACTTATTTACTCTAAGCGGCTCATACGCAATTCCTGCTACAAAATGGAAAGCTTACGCACAAGGCGATATAGTAAAAAACATTAGTGGTCTTGATGGCTTAGATGGTTCACGTTTTGTAGTTGGTGGTAAATATGGTTTTAATGCTGCAACAACTGGTCACCTATATACCGGTTACAGCAAAATTGAATTTAGCGAAGATGGTTCTGATCTAGATGCAAGTGGTTTTGGTCTAGGTGCAGGTATCGAATACAAATTCTAATCTTTACTAGAATTTGCTATAAAAAAATCCACTCAGCGATGAGTGGATTTTTTTATGAGTGAGCGATTTATTGATAAAAATAATTTTTTGCTAAACCTAGGCATTTTCGAGTAAAATTCTTTTTTACCAACGAGCGAAATAGATAACATGACAAAATTCATCTTTGTAACTGGCGGTGTCGTTTCTTCACTTGGCAAAGGTATCACCGCTGCATCGGTAGCCGCGATTCTTGAGGCACGTGGTCTGAAAGTCACCATGACCAAAATGGACCCTTATATCAATATTGATCCAGGTACAATGAGCCCGTTTCAGCATGGTGAAGTATTTGTTACCGAAGATGGCGCAGAGACTGACCTTGATTTGGGCTATTACGAGCGTTTTTTACGCCACTCAAAAATGACGCAGCGCAACAATTTTACCAGTGGGCGTATTTATTCGGCAGTGATTGAGAAAGAACGTCGCGGTGATTATTTGGGCGGTACGGTACAGGTCATTCCGCATATTACCGATGAAATCAAAGCGCGTATCCGTGCCAGTGGCGAAGGCTACGATATTGCGATGATTGAAATCGGTGGTACTGTCGGTGATATTGAAAGCTTGCCATTCATGGAAGCGGTGCGTCAAATGCAAGTTGAACTCGGTCGCAACAATGCGATGCTGATGCATTTAACCCTCGTGCCTTATATCGCGAGTGCAGGCGAGAGCAAAACCAAACCAACCCAGCACTCAGTCAAAGAATTACGCAGCATTGGCTTGCAGCCTGATGTGTTAATTTGCCGTAGTGAACACGCGATTAGCGATGATAATCGCCTAAAAATTGCATCGTTTACCAATGTTGAGCAACGTGCCGTTATCCTTTGCCCAGATGCCAAATCCATTTATCAAATTCCAAGTATCCTGCATGCCCAGCATTTAGATGATTTGATTTGTGAACGCTTTGGGTTAGATACCCCAGAGGCGGACTTAAGTGATTGGCACCAGTTTACCCAAGCGTTGTTAAATACCCAAGAAACCGTAACTGTGGCGATGGTGGGTAAATACGTCGAACTGCCTGATGCTTATAAGTCAATCAATGAAGCCTTGCTACATGCGGGCGTGGCAAACAATGTCAAAGTCAATATTGACTATGTCGATGCCGAAAAACTTGAAAACGATGACAGCCTGTTTGAGCATATTAAATCTGCCGATGCCGTGCTTGTTCCTGGCGGATTCGGTGAGCGCGGCACTCTGGGTAAAATGAAAGCGATTCGCTATGCCCGCGAAAACAATGTCCCTTATTTGGGAATTTGTTTGGGGATGCAATTAGCTGTCATTGAGTTTGCGCGCAATGTATTGGGTCTTGATGCCAACTCAACAGAGTTTGATAAAAAAACCAAAGCGCCATTGATTGGTTTGATTACAGAATGGTTTGATGAAAAAGGTGAACTACAAGTGCGTAGTGACGCCTCAGATTTGGGCGGTACCATGCGTTTGGGTGCCCAAAAAGCCGAGCTTGTGGAAGACAGCAAACTGCGCCAAATCTATGGCAGTCCTGTGATTACTGAGCGCCATCGTCACCGCTATGAAATGAATGGTCGCTATATCGAACAGCTGGAAAATGCCGGTATGAAAATTTCTGGTTATTCAGCCAAACAGCATTTGGTCGAGTCAGTAGAAATTGCCAATCACCCTTGGTATATCGCGGTACAATTCCATCCAGAATTTACCAGCCAGCCACGCGGTGGTCATCCATTGTTCAATAGCTTTGTTGCAGCGGCGAAACAAACCAAAAAATAGTATTTATAATGCACAACAAAACCATCTGTTACAGGTGGTTTTTTGTTTTTAGCCAGCTTCGTATCTAGCCAATTATGCTATAGTGACAATCAATAAAAACTTTGACAACATACTGAGAGCCCTATGACCACTAACTTACCGACACCACAATCCCATATTCAGCTCAATGATATCACCATCGGCAATGATCAACCGTTTGTGCTGTTTGGCGGCATGAATGTACTAGAAAGCAAAGATTTGGCATTTGAAATTGCTGAAAGTTATATTGACATCTGTAAGCGCTTAAATATCGGCTATGTGTTTAAGGCAAGTTTTGATAAAGCCAATCGCTCAAGCTTGTACTCGTTTCGTGGTCCAGGTCTGGAAAAAGGTATCGAATGGCTAAGCGATATCAAAAAAGCGTTCAATGTGCCCATTATCACTGACGTACACGAACCGTACCAAGCTGAGCCTGTGGCAGCAGTGGCGGATATTATCCAGTTGCCCGCGTTTTTGAGCCGACAAACCGACTTGGTAGCAGCGATGGCAAAAACCGGTGCGATTATTAATGTCAAAAAAGCACAGTTTTTGGCACCCCATGAGATGAAGCATATCATCAATAAATGCCTTGAAGCCGGTAATGATAAAATCATCTTGTGCGAGCGTGGCAGTGCGTTTGGTTATAACAATCTCGTTGTCGATATGCTTGGCTTTGACACCATGAAAAAAATGCAGGTTCCCGTGTTTTTTGATGTGACCCATAGCTTGCAGCAGCCGGGTGCAAGAGCAGACAGTGCAGGCGGTCGCCGAGAACAGATTACCACGTTAGCACGCGCTGGCATGGCAACAGGATTGGCAGGGTTATTTTTGGAAGCGCATCCAAATCCTGATGTTGCCAAATGCGATGGTCCTTGTGCGCTGCGGCTGAGCCAGCTTGAGCCGTTTTTAGCCCAGTTAAAACAGCTTGATACGTTAGTCAAAGGGTTTGAGGTGTTAGATACCCACTAATTTTCACTCAACCTTTTAACACAAATTTGCAACGCCTCGTTATTAAAATGCTATCAATCGATAACGAGGCTTTTTTTTGGCTATGTTATAGTGCTAGGTTATAGGACTAGAACAATATTTTATCACCCACAGCATAAATACAGGAATAACCATGGCAATTCAAACAGTCGCGTACGATTTAAAAGGCATTCATGACCCTGCAGGCTATGAGGAAGTCATGAAAGCTTTAACCACCATCGGCGGGGTGCAGGCAGTACATCTTGAGCCTGAAAATCATCGCGTGATTGTCAGCTTTGATGATACACAGACGTCAGTTTTTGCCTTCAAAGCTGCGCTGACCAATGTGGACTATATCACCGAGCCGTTCCCGATTGAAGCACCTGCCAACCCTGCCAACAATCGCACTTTAGCGGGTGATTTGGCAAAAGATGGTAGACTTTCCTAAATCGCTTGTTCAGTGGCTACGCTCGATGTGGCAAGCGTGCTTGGTCACTGAACCATCTTGTACGCCATCTTGTACGCCATCTTGTAAGCCCTCTAGAATACTACAGGTAGGCGAGCCATCTCCCAAACAACTATCGTGCCATCCTTGCAGGGTGGTTTTCATTGATTGTAACCGCTGTATTTTATCGCTTAGTTCATCGATGTGATTGCGGGTTAATGCTTTGACTTGGGCGTTGCTACGCTGCTTGTTGTCTTGTAGAGCCAATAACGCTTCAATCTGCGCTAACGAAAATCCCACATCACGGGCATGTTTGATAAATTTTAGACGCTGTAATTGGGTATCGCTAAAGACACGGTAACCACTGTCCGTGCGCTGGATGGTCTGTAATAAACCGAGTTTTTCGTACTCACGAATTTGTCTGGGCGATAACTCAGTCAATTTAGCGACTTCATTAATATTCATTTTTTGCTTGACCTTGACCTAATGTTAAGGTTTATAGTAATACCACAGTGTGATAAATCAATCTTTTTTTTCAAAGAACGTAAAAAAAGCAACCTGAAGGATATGAATATGAATAACATCATGGGTTTGTCATGGGTGGTGGCATTGGCGCTAGGTATGACGGCTTGTACAAAAAATGACACTACCCAAACTGCAACGACAGCATCAAGTACCGATTCAATGAGTACCCATGCGAGTATGACCCAAGCGCAGTCAATGCATCATATGGCTTCGGCAGCGGATACGCAGTCACAATCACAGCCGCCGCATATCATGGCTTATATGGATATCATGAATAAAATGCACCAAGCCATGTCAGCAGGGGTGCAAGCTAAGAATGCCGATGTCGGGTTTGCCAAAGGCATGATACCGCATCATGAAGGCGCAATTGCGATGGCAAAAGTGGAGCTGCAATATGGCAAAGATGCCGAGATGAAAGCCCTTGCGCAAAAAATCGTCGATGCCCAGCAAAGTGAAATCAGCGTGATGCAAAACTGGTTGGACAAGAACGAATCAAGTCAGCTAGCAGCGAGTAATGCCAAAGAAATAACGCAAGCCTATCAGCAAAAAGACATGAGCAACCACGATGCCATGATGCAAGGAACTATGGACGCCAATCCTGATATTGCCTTTGCCAAGGGTATGATACCGCATCACCAAGGCGCGATTGATATGGCAACGATAGAGCAAACCTATGGTAAAAATCCAGCGATGCTAACACTCGCCAAGCAGATTAAACAAGCGCAAACGCCAGAAATCAAACAAATGCAAGATTGGCTTAGCAAACAAGCCCATTAACTAAAAAAATAGCCACGTAAACGTAAAAAAGGAGCGTAGTATGACAACCCAAACCATCACATTAAATATCGAAGGCATGACTTGTGGCGGCTGCGTCAAAAGCGTAACCAATGCCCTCAATCAAGTGGCAGGGGTGCAATCTGTCGATGTCAGCCTTGACCATAACAACGCAACCATCAGCTTTGATGACAGCCAAGTACAACAAAGCACGCTTAAAGAAGCGATTGAAGACGCTGGCTTTGACGTAGTATAACGACGCCACACAAAGACACCATACAAGACAGACACTATCATGACTACCCAATCGATACACGCGTCAGACAACGCCCATACCGAGCAAATCATTCTTGATATCGATGGCATGACTTGTCAAGCCTGTGCCAGCCGCATCGAAAAAGTGCTCAATAAAAAGCCTGCGATAGTGCAAGCCGATGTCAATTATGCCAATGAAGTGGCGCAGGTGCAGTTTGATGCCTCACAAACCAACGCCGAGCAGATTGTAGAATGGGTGAAAAAGACAGGCTATGAGGCAAAAGTACAGCCGCAGAACGCGCTATTTGCGCATGAAGCCCATGAGCAAAAAGCGCCCTACAACTTGATTGCGGTTTGGATTTGCTTGCTGCCTTTTTTGATTGGTATGGCAGGCATGATGATGGGCAGTCACGCACTGATGCCGCCGCTGTGGCTACAATTTGTGTTGGCAACTATCGTACAGTTTGGCTTGTCGATGGCGTTTTACAAAAGTGCCTGGGCGAGTATCAAAGGCGGTCTTGCCAATATGGATGTGCTGGTGGTGCTTGGCACACTGACAATTTGGGCGTATTCGACCTATAGTTGGTTGAGCTATCTGCAAACCACAGCCCAAATGGGGCATGATGGGATGGCGCATAGCATGCCCCATGTGTATTTTGAAGCCAGCGTGATGGTGATTGCCTTTGTCAAAATGGGGAAGTACCTAGAAGCCCGTACCAAAAAACACAGCCTAAATAGCATCAATTTGCTATTAGCGCTCACCCCTGAGCAAGTGGAAGTTAAAAACCCCAATCCACAAAGCCCAGATGCGCAGTGGCAAATCCTGCCCCTTGAGCAAGTCACGGCTGGTCAAATTTTACGTGCTAAAGCAGGTACTCGCATTGCCACTGATGGCATTGTCACCGCTGGCGAAGGCTGGTGTGATGAAAGCCATTTGACGGGTGAATCAGTGCCCCTGTCTAAACATATTGGCAGTACGGTGCTGGCAGGTGCCATGGTAGAAAACGGCAGCTTTGAATACCAAATCACCGCCAAAGGTAGCCAAACACGGCTTGGCGATATGATACAAGCGCTCAACGACGCGCAAGGCAGTAAAGCCCATATCGCCCGTATCGCCGATAAAGTCGCGGGTATCTTTGTGCCGGTGGTGGTTGCCATCGCTTTGTTGACTTTTTTTGCCAATTATTGGTTCTTAGGCGCGTTTGACACGGCACTCATGCGCGCGGTGGCGGTGCTCGTGATTGCTTGCCCCTGTGCATTGGGACTGGCGACGCCGGCAGCCATCATGGCGGGCATGGGTGTGGCAGCACGCTCAGGGGTTTGGTTTAAAGATGCGCAAGCCTTAGAAGCGGCAGGCGCAATTGATACGGTAGTACTCGATAAGACAGGCACCATCACCCAAGGTAAACCCCAATTATCTGCAGCGTACCTGATAGATGACAATCTAAAACTGTTTAACTTAGATAAAGCAGCACTGCTGCAGCTCGTTGCCAGTGTCGAGCGTCATGCGAATCACCCGCTTGCGACCACGCTAGTGAACTATGCTGAATCTTACAATAAACAGACTGATACGCCTCAAAGTCCAGCGGCATTTACCATAAGCCATGTAGAGACAGTGCTCGGGCAGGGGATACAGGCACAGGTAGCCACGATTGGGCGGGTGAAAATCGGCACGCCAAGTTTTGCCAATCTTCAGTTGCCTGCAGCGACTATCCAAGCCAATCCCGTTTGGCAAATTGCCAGTCAAGTGGCGGTAAGTATCAATGACACCCCTGTGGCAGCCTTTGCGCTAGCCGATGAGCTTAAACAAGACAGTGTTAAGGTGATTGCGTCGCTGCAAGCCCATCATCTAGATGTGGTAGTGATGAGTGGTGACAAGCAATCGGTGGTAGATTATGTGGGTGAGCAGATTAACGCCAGCAAGGCACTTGGCGAGCTGTCACCACGTGACAAAGCGCAGCGCATTGATGAATGGCAACAACAAGGCAAAAAAGTAGCAATGGTGGGGGATGGGGTGAATGATGCGCCTGCAATGGCAACGGCGACCGCAAGTTTTGCGGTAGAAGGCGCAACCGATATTGCCAAGCATAGCGCCACGGCAAGGCTGATGGGCGAGTCGCTCAAACATGTCGATTATGCGGTCACAATTGCCCGCGCAACCCTGCGTAATATCAAGCAAAACCTATTTTTTGCGTTTATCTATAACTGTCTTGGTATACCGTTAGCGGCGTTTGGTCTACTCAATCCAATGATAGCGGCAGCGGCGATGGCGCTGAGCTCGATTTCTGTACTACTCAATGCGCTGCGATTGACTCGATTTAAAGTGTCACATTAGCCATACTTTTTCGACTTTGCAATTGATTTTAGGTTGTGGCTGTAGAGCTGCATAAGAATATTCACCCCCACCAACGGACATAGTATCGCCTAAACGGTATTTGGTTTTTCTTATAGTTAGAATTTGGTTTTGCGCATCCCAGCTCGTGGTTTCGGCTGGAAAAACAACCGCTTGATTACCTATCATCAAGCAATTATCTTTTAAGTTAAGTGGACCCGTCAGTTTTGCCATCGGTGCAATACGATAACCTTCTTTAGTAAGAACGCTAGGCATAACAACTAAAGGGCTAGAAAGATTAGGCTTATTTATATCAAGTGATTTTTTGACTTCAGGATGAGTAATGACCATTGGTGGTGGGTTTGATAAAATTTTTGATTGACAACCCAACAAAATCAGCGGCAAAAAAGTGCATAAGGTTGTGATGGATAAAGAGGTTTTAATCATTACGATTTTCACTTATATGAGTAGATATTTAGTACGATGAGTCTAACAAAATATGGTTTTCTATCCTACTAAAAAAACTTACCAAAATATGCTATTATGGCGAAAATCTTACTTTTACTGGATAAAAACAGGAAACGCCATGTACGCTGAAGAAACCACCACCAATAACCAAATCAAAGATATCATTGCCCGCGAAATTTTGGACTCACGCGGCAACCCAACCATTGAAGCCGATGTGATTTTAGCGGATGGTACTATCGGTCGTGCAGCCGCGCCATCGGGTGCATCGACAGGCTCACGTGAAGCGCTTGAGCTGCGTGATGGTGACGCATCACGCTATCTAGGTAAAGGGGTCAAAAAAGCCGTTGCCAACGTCAATAGTGAAATTCGTTCATCACTGGTTGATATGGACGTATCAAAACAACAAGACATTGACAACAAATTATTAGCGCTTGATGGCACAGAAAACAAAGAAAAATTGGGCGCCAATGCGACCTTAGCAGTATCTTTAGCAGCAGCCCGTGCCGCCGCACAATCACAAAAACTGCCACTTCACCAGTACATTGCCAACCTACGTGGGCAAACATCACTATCGATGCCTGTACCGATGATGAACATCCTAAATGGCGGTGCCCACGCGGACAACACCGTTGATATCCAAGAGTTTATGATTGAGCCTGTTAATTTCACCAGCTTCGGTGAAGCGTTGCGTGCGGGTACAGAAGTGTTTCATAGCCTAAAATCTGTGCTAAAAAAACAAGGCTTAAATACCGCAGTCGGTGATGAAGGTGGTTTTGCACCAAACTTACGCTCAAACGAAGAAGCGATTACTGTCATCATGCAAGCGATTGAGCAAGCAGGGTATACCGCAGGTAAAGACATTTACTTAGCGCTTGATTGTGCCTCATCAGAGTTCTACCATAAAAATGAGCAAGGGAACGGTCAATACGTACTTGAAGGCGAAGGCAATAAAGCCTTTAGTTCAGAAGGTTTTGCGGATTATTTAGCAGGTCTTGTGAGCCAATACCCAATTATCTCGATTGAAGATGGTCTAGATGAAAGCGATTGGGATGGCTGGGCGTACTTAACGCAAAAATTGGGCGACAAAGTACAGCTCGTGGGTGACGATTTGTTTGTCACCAACCCAAAAATCCTACAAGAAGGTATCGACAAACACATTGCCAATGCGATTTTGATTAAATTTAACCAAATCGGTACTTTATCAGAAACCTTAGACGCCATTTATCTAGCGAAGAAAAATGGCTATGCCACCGTCATCTCACACCGCTCAGGTGAGACTGAAGACAGCACCATCGCTGACTTAGCCGTGGGGACAGCTGCAGGTCAAATCAAAACAGGCTCACTGTGCCGTTCTGACCGTGTTGCCAAATATAACCAATTGCTTCGTATCGAGCAGATGGTCACTGCAAGCTACCACGGTGCTGACGAGTTTATCGGTTTACGCAACCCAAAAGCCTAACTTTAAAAGCTTAGCGCCAAAAGCTTAAATTTTAAAGCTTGATAAAGCATTGAAGTGATAAAAACCTTAACCCATGACATTGAATTTGCTACAATGCGTGGGGTAAGGTTTTTTTATGCCAAAAGTTTTTATTATTGAGTGCTGTCATGACTTATTTGCGTCAACTGTTTATGATTATTTTTGCGGTGATTGTGTTGGTATGTCTACAATACCAGTATTGGTTTGGCACCAATGGTCGTGGCGATTTGGCAGCATTAAATAAACAAATCAGCGAACAGCAATCCATCAATACCGATCAGCAAAAAGCCAATGAGGTATTGCTTGCCGATGTTAAAGACTTAAAAAACGGACTTGAAGCGGTGGAAGAACACGCTCGCTCTGATTTAGGCTTAATCAAACAAGGTGAAACTTTTGTGCAAATGTCGACCGCTAGCAGTGTGTACAGTACCGATGTGGTCACACCGACCGCCCACAACACCGCCACGTCTCACCCATAAAAGCATAAGAACTGCCAAAGTTATATTTGTCTCAATTTTTACTGTCAACTGTTTACTTTATTGTTGAAAAGACGCCATGTCAGAACTTAACGCAATACCTGCCAATTTATCTAACAACTTTACGATTGACACCGTGGTCGTCGCTGCAGGCGTTGGCAAACGCTTTGGTAGTCAGATGCCAAAACAGTACACCCATATTGGCAGTCAGACGGTGCTACAACACAGCATAGCGGCGCTAAGCAAAGTCCACCAGCTAAGCACTTGCTATTTGGTAGTTTCTGAAGAAGATACGATTGCCAAAACACTGGGCTTTAGCATGCCAATCGAGTGGGTGATAGGTGGCAAAGAGCGGATGAATTCGGTGTTTAACGCCGTGAAAACGATTTGGCAACAATATCAAAATCCCCTCAGTGACAAGGCCTTCAGTGATAAGGACAGTCATCATGCGTATGATAATCATTGGGTGCTGATTCATGATGCTGCGCGTCCTTGTGTCAATCCGAGCGATATAGAAAAATTGATCACGCAGACCACGCAGAAATTTTCGCAACAGTCGCATCAACAGTCACAACAAGAACGAGCGCAGGAGTCGGCGGGTGGCTTATTAGCAATACCGGTACGCGATACGGTCAAACAAATCATCCATGCACAAGACAAAGTATTGGCACAAAAAACGCTTGATCGCAGTCAGTTGTGGCTAGCACAAACCCCGCAGATTTTTCCATTGGCAACACTGTATGATTATCTAACCCAAGCCATTGAGCAAACGATTGCGTTTACTGATGAAGCCAGTTTATTTGAGCATTTTGGCAAACAGCCGTTATTGGTGGAAGGCAGTCATAGCAATATCAAACTGACGTTTCCAGAGGATTTGCAGTTTGCGCAGGTGTATTTGGCAAAACCTTAGCAAAAATCGCTTGGCAAAAAATTGAGGTTACCGCTAAAAACCGCATAAGAAAAGAACTGCATAAGCAAAAAAGGGCAAAGAGAATTTATAAAGCCACAAAAACAAAAAAGCCATACTAGATTAGCATGGCTTTTTAACTGTATTTTTTAGCGTTACCACTAAAAAAATTGGCGTCCCCACGGGGATTCGAACCCCGGTTACCGCCGTGAAAGGGCGATGTCCTAGGCCTCTAGACGATGGGGACACTAGCACGCTTAGTTTATAGCGTGACCTCGACCGCTTTCACCGTTAATGTCGAAGTGGAGCGTATAATATATATTTTTATTTTTGCCGTCAACTGTTTTTTATGTATTTTTTTATATTTTTAACAATTAGCCCATCATACGGTGACCCATGATACTTGGTAGAGCGGCATGACAAGCGCATTAGCCAACTAATGCGCTTAATTACAGTGTTTTCTAAAAAGTGTTGTCTAAAAATTTCACACCGTGCTTATGAGTGATTTTTCTGATGCGACTCAGATGTTGTATGAGCACGCGTCGTATGAGATTGCGGCGGCAGATTAGCGGCTTTATTTTTTAAGTGATAGCGAATCCAAAAATGGGTTACGATGCTAATCACAATCGATAAACTGATAAAACCTAAAATGGTCATCCAGATTTGACTATCTACTTGCATACTTGATCCTTGTGAGACAATCTAAGTTAACGCTGATTATCGATGCGCTGGCTATCAATACTTTGATTAGCTCCCATTGTTTGATTACGAATCGCATCATCGCGCTGTTTTTTCTTGAGTCGGAACGTTAGCCATAAATATGTTAATATGCCTAAGATTACGGCAGCAATCATATACATAATAATAGTAGTCCAAATACTGTTATCTACGCCCATGAAAGAGTCCTTTTTATTATTGTTAGCATTAGTGTAACAGGTCTTAACAGCTATTTTACGTCATTCACGTAATGATGTGTGGTAGCGATGTTACTGGCTATTTTCAAACACTGTAATAAGCGTCTACAAAAGCACTTTTTTTCACTTTTTCATATTTTTACGTTAAGATAATTGTCTAAAAAACGCTTTGGCAACTGACACGGTTGCAGCAAGGAAAATAATTATGAAAGTAGTCATCAGTGATGGCATCGAATACGCCCTAAATCTTAATTATCGTACCATCGATATTGAATCGACCGACTATACCAATATTGCAGCAATTGTGGTCACGATGACAGACTTGCCGCGTGTGTATCAAGATATTGAAGATTTGGGGTTTGCTATTCCGATATTTGTGGCGATTGAATATGGTGATGTAGTGCCTGATGAATGGCTACCCAATGTGTATGGTGTGCTAGAGCTGGCAGATGATCAAAAGTTTTATAACGGACAATTGGTCAATGCGGCAGCGGCGGATTATATCGCCACGCTCGATCCGCCTTTTTTCCAAGCCTTGATGGACTACACCGACTATGGCAATGCGGCGTTTGACTGTCCTGGGCACCAAGGCGGACAGTTTTTTCGTAAGCATCCTTCTGGCAGACGCTTTTATTTATACTTTGGGGAAACGCTATTTCGTGCCGACTCCTGTAATGCCGATGTCCGTCTTGGCGATTTGCTAATTCATGAAGGACCAGCTTTTGAGGCACAAGCGCATGCGGCGAAAGTTTTTAATGCGGATAAAACCTACTTTGTGCTCAACGGCACTTCCTCTTCCAATAAAATTGCGATTGGTGCCTTAGTGGCGCATGGTGATTTGGTGCTGTTTGACCGTAACAATCACAAATCTGTGTACCAAGGCGCCTTAACCATGGCAGGTGGTACGCCTGTGTATTTAGAGACCGACCGCAATGCTTATGGTTTGATTGGCGGCATTCCTGCCCATTGTTTTGAGGAAGCCGAAATCCGTGAGCGTATTCGTGAAGTTGCGCCCGATAAAGCCGATGATGCCCGCCCATTTCGCTTGGCGGTAATTCAGCTGGGCACGTATGATGGCACTATTTATAACGCCCGCCAAGTGGTGGATCGCATCGGGCATCTGTGTGACTATATTTTGTTTGACAGTGCTTGGGTGGGTTATGAGCAGTTTATCCCGATGATGCGTGATTGCTCGCCACTGCTGCTTGAGCTGGGTGAAAATGATCCTGGGATTTTGGTCACCCAATCGGTACACAAGCAACAAGCTGGCTTTTCTCAAGCCTCACAAATCCATAAAAAAGATAACCATATCAGCGGGCAAGCCCGTTATGTCAATCATAAACGCTTTAACAACTCGTTTATGATGCACGTGTCGACCTCGCCGTTTTACCCGTTGTTTGCCTCACTTGATGTCAATGCCAAAATGCATGAAGGTAAAGCCGGTCAGCGCATGTGGCATGAGTGTGTCATCGGCGGTATCGAAGCTCGTAAAATGCTGCTAGACACTTGTACCATGATTTTGCCGTTTGTTCCGCCTACAGTAGATGGGCAAGCTTGGCAAGACTACGATACCGAAACCATTGCCCATGATATTCGTTTTTTCCGCTTTGAGGCAGGGGCGCGTTGGCATGATTTTCAGCATTATGCCGATGACCAATACTTTATCGACCCCTGTAAATTACTACTGACCACGCCAGGCATTGATATGCAAACCGGTGAGTATGAAGCGACAGGGATTCCTGCCGCGATTTTGGCGCATTATCTGCGTGAAAGCTCGGTCATTCCAGAAAAAGCCGATTTAAACTCGATTTTATTCTTACTGACGCCTGCCGAAACCTTGGCAAAATTCCAGCACTTGGTCGCCCGTATCGTCAGTTTTGAAAAGCACATTCGCGAAAACAGCCCCGTCACCCAAGTGTTACCGACACTGGCTAAGGCATATCCGCAGTACCGCAAACTCACTATTAATGAACTTTGCCAACTCATGCATAACTTCTATGCCAAGCATCAGCTGAACAAACGACAAAAACAAATGTTTGAGCGCGAACATCGTCCCAAGGTTGCTATAAGCGCATTTGATGCCCATAACGCCTTTATCCGTAATGATGTCGAGCTGGTATCGCTGCATGACATCAAAGGCAGAATCGCCATGGAAGGTGCACTACCGTATCCACCAGGGGTGTACTGTATTGTACCTGGGGAAGTGTGGGATGGGGCTGTGCTGGACTACTTCTTGGCATTGCAAGAAGGGGTTAATCGCTTGCCAGGCTTTGAGCCAGAAGTGCAGGGCGTGTACTGGGAGTATGACGAAAATGGGCGAAAAATTGCTTATGCGTATGTCTTAAAATAATCATTGGATAAAAATAAACAAATGCCTTTCAGATAGCGACTGTTATTTGTTAAAATAGTTATTCAAAGGATTGTATTGACGATAAGGCGTATAAAAAATTGCGCTGATTGCGATATTCGCCTTTTGATGCCGTTTATCCAAACAAAATGAATACTTGATAACATAATAAGCTATTTGTTATACAATGCCGACACAAGTCAAGTGCTTAGCCTTGCTAAGAAAACGCTTTAATCAAAACATAATAAAACAGTTGCTATGAGGTTTATATGGAAATCAAAAAACTAACTGCCGAATTTCTCGGTACGTTGTGGTTGGTACTAGGTGGTTGTGGTAGTGCGGTGTTTGCTGCCAATTTTGGTGGTGATGGTAATCCATTGGGTATTGGCTTTGTTGGTGTGGCATTGGCGTTTGGTCTGACGGTACTGACAGGCGCGTATACCTTTGGTCATATTTCAGGGGGTCACTTCAATCCGGCGGTCAGTATCGGTTTGGTGGTAGGCAAGCGTTTTCCAGTCAATGAATTATTGCCTTATATCGTGGCTCAAGTACTCGGTGGCTTATGTGGTGCATTTATCATTTATAGCATCGCCACGGGCAAAGGTGGGTTTGCTATTGACCCAACAGCCGCAGGGGCTTTTGCAACCAATGGTTTTGATACCTTCTCACCAGGTGGTTATAGCATGGCTTCGGCATTTATCACCGAGGTGGTATTAACAGCCATCTTTTTGATTATCATCATGGGTGCAACGCATCAAAAAGCCCCAACAGGCTTTGCACCGATTGCGATTGGTTTGGGATTGACGCTGATTCATTTAATTAGTATTCCTATTACTAATACGTCTGTGAATCCTGCACGCTCAACTGCTATGGCGATGTTTGTAGGTGGTACACCATTGAGTCAATTATGGTTATTTTGGGTAGCACCTATCATCGGTGGTGCTATCGGTGGCGGATTGTATGGCTGGCTCGGTGCGGACCGTCCAAATATCACAGGTCATGGCGCATAATCCTAGACAAATCTCAAAAACCCCTTTTCGTAATGTTAAGGGGTTTTTTATTGCCTAATCTATTTTATAAATGATAATCATTATTATTTACATTCTCAATCTATTATTGGATAATGACGGCTCAATTTTTTAAGAGGCAGTCAAACAATGACAATGAAAGATTTTCGTATCTACATGAGGCTTGGGCACCGCTATGTTGGATTCTTTATGGTTGGCATTATGCTGGTCTATTCGCTAAGTGGCATGTTGCTGGTATTTCGCGACACTGATTTTTTAAAATCTTCAAAAACTGTCAAGCAAGTCGTGGCAACCAATCTTGATGAGAAAAATTTAGCCAAAACCCTAAAAATGAAAAACATCGATTTTAGGGAGCAGCAGGGTGATATACAGCTTTTTAAAGATGGACAGTACAATACTAAAACCGGTGAGGTGACTTATACCAGCAAAAAACTGCCTGTGGTATTAGATAAAATGGTGAATTTTCATAAAGCGCCCTCTAAAGGTAGTATGGGTGGGCTCAATGTATTGTTTGGCATGAGTTTATTGTTTTTTGTGCTATCGAGTTTCTTTTTATTTGCCCCAAGTTCAAAAATCTTTAAACGTGGTTTGGCGTTTGTTGCCGTTGGGGCGGTGTTGTCGGTGATTTTGTTGATGTTGTAAATTACCCTAACAAAAAGTTTTTTAGCAAGGTTTTCGCCCCTTCGGTGGCGAAGGATTCTGGGTGATATTGCACCCCTTGAATCGGATAGTCACGGTGGCGAATGCCCATGATTTCATCGCCTGCTAGACTGGCATCTTTGAGGTTTTTATCACTATGTTGCTCACTAGATACCACACTGGTCACTACCAAACAATCGGGGAGTGAGGCGGCGTCGACCATCAGTGAATGATAACGCATGATGTCAAGCTGCTGTGGCAAACCTTGATACACGCCTTGACCATCATGACGAATCGGTGACGTTTTGCCATGCATGGGCACATTGGCGCGCACCACTTGACCACCAAAAAAATGCGCAATGCCCTGCATGCCAAGACACACGCCTAGCAGCGGTATGGTTTTGCCAAGCTCAGTAATGACGTCACCACACACGCCAAAATACGCAGGGTCATCGGGCGAACCTGGACCGGGCGAGATGATAATGCGGTCAGGATTCATGGCTTGGATATCCGCTAAGCTAATCTCATTATTGCGTTTGACAACCACGTTAAAAGGTTGATTGTCTGCGGCTAAAATCTCACCAATATATTGGTATAAGTTAAAGGTAAAAGAATCGTAGTTATCAATAATTAACACTTGCATAGTCAACTCTAAAAATAGGTTTGGCGGTTATTCTAAACGTTTAAAATACTGCTGATATACATCGCTATCATACGTATCTAGTTGGCGTATCGTCATGATGGAGCAGACTTTACTGCACTGGCGCAAAATTGGACAGTACAACTTTCATCGCAGACAGTTTTCGCACAATTTCTTCATATTCATCTTCAGGATTGGAGTCATACACATTGCCGCCGCAAGTTTGCGCATACGCTTTTTCGCCATTGATAAACAGCGAGCGAATCGGGATAGCAAAAATACAGTCCCCATTAAAACAAAACTGACCGAGTGCGCCACCGTAAGCGCCGCGACCATCGGGTTCGAGCGTATTTATAATTTTCATCGCTTCAATTTTGGGTGCGCCCGATAGCGTGCCTGCGGGAAAATTACTGGCAAGCGCGGTGAACATATCATGATTAGGGTCAAGAATACCGACGATTTCACTGGAGATATGCTGGACATGTGAAAAGCGCTTGATATCCATTAAGTTACGCACTTTTACCGTCCCAAAGCGTGCCACCCGCCCGATATCATTACGATGTAAGTCCACCAACATATTATGTTCGGCGATTTCTTTGGGGTCATTGAGCAAGGCGCGCGCTAATTGGCGATCTTCGGTCTCATCCTTGCCGCGTTTGGTGGTGCCCGCCAGTGGGAAGGTTTCCATCTCACCATTGCGCAATCGGAACAACAACTCAGGCGATGCGCCGATGATTTTTTGGGCGCCAAATTTGACATAGTACATATGCGGTGACGGGTTGACTTCGCGCAGTTTACTATAAATTGGCATGCTATCGCCTTGGATGCGATAATGCGACTTGAAACCCACTTCACACTGGAAAATCAGCCCAGCTTTAATGTCTTCTTTGACTTTCATCACCGCTGCCGCATGTTGCTCGCGGTTCATCCCATCGCCCAAATGCTCAGCAGTGGGCTGGGTATAGTCAGGCGAAATAGCGGTCAATAATGACTTGATTTCGTCAATACGATTGCTTTGGTGGTCGGTATCGTAATAATAATAAAAAATTTCACCGGTCATCTTATCAAGGCTTAACCCATCTAAGTACACCCCGAATTTGAACGGCTCGAAATCATCACTGGTTTGAATATTCAGGGTCGGCTCAAAAAAATTGACACTATCAAATCCCAAAAAACCGACCAATCCGCCGGTATGGCTACGTGAAATCACATGTTGTGGGGTGATTTCGCGCAGTAGTTGGTAAGGATTGTCACAGGTATAATCCGTGCTTTCCCCCGTGCGATTGTTGGTGATAGTCAAAGTATGGCGGTCTTTTGCCAACACTGTCATCGCAGGGTCAAAGCCGATGGCATGATGACGTGAAATATAGCTTTCTTCGCCCAACGATTCCAGTAAAAAACAAGTAGCGTATTTGGCTTCGATGCGTTTAAAGAGTTCAAAAAAATCAATGTCTTGTGCAAGTTTAATCAGGCTTGGTTTGCTGGCAAGGGCGATTTTGGGCGGTTTGGCGTGTGTAGTCATCATGGTGTCTTAAATTTATAGTGTCCTAAATTTACATTATCTTAAATTTATAGCGGCTTAAATTTACCCTATCTTAAATTTTAATCAATGTTTCAGTGTTCTAGTATGATGATACATTGTAATCAGATTAACCCCTGCTTGCAACTCTTTTATGGCATGCCAGTTATTTTCTCACGGATTTTCATCGCCCTTCTACTCACCCCAAAGTATGTCACCCCAAAGTATGCTACTGTGATGGGCTTATTTACGCTTGAAGCCATTATCACAAATTTATAGGTTCAAATGACTCAGATTTGGCAATAATTGGTTGATATCGTGTTGACCATACGCTTTGGCGCCCCGTGATACGGTTGCAATGCCCACCCCCAAGCGCTCAGCGATTTCGCGTTGTGGTAGCGCTTGCTGAAACAAGGCAAAAATCTGAATGCGATTGGCGATTTCTTTTTGTTCTTTTTCAGTCAGTAGCGCTGCCAAAATTTCGCGGATAAAGTCACTATCATCGGTTTGGCTCAGTAGCTCAACCAAATAATCATAGGCGGGTAGGGATGATGGCGAAGTGTGCGGCATAGTAGTTTTTTTGAGTAAAAGATAACAAGTAAAGCATTTCAGTGTTCTAGTATAGTGATACATTTTACGGCGTTTAGCAAATGAACTCAATCTATTTTTATCCTTTTAGAAAACTGAAGAGGTGCGATAACTGGTTACGTTTGATTACAAAAGTGCAAATAACTGAATATTTAATCAAAGCTTAGTCGACACAAAGTCGCTTTAGCGAGGTTCTATAATGTGGTTATAATAAAATTGCTTAGTTAAAAATCTAAGTGAGTTTATTAATTATAAATAATGATTATCAATCATAATTATTATAACCGCGCCGTTGTCTTTGGTTATTGTGTAGCAGTCTTAATGGGCAATTAAGAATGGGCAGTTAAGGTCAATGTCAAAAGGTAGCAGCGCGGTTTAAAGAGTTAGCTAACGCTAATGTTATTCAATACTAATCTTATTCAAAATAGGGCACTTCATTATGACAACCAACGCTAAAAACAACAGTGAATTTTTGAAAAATATGGCTTTAAAAGAGGTCGATCATCAACCACAGCGCGCGGATTATCAATCCAATCAACCTGGCAATTCGATGCCCTTTGGTGATGCCCGTGGTAACTATCAGCGTAATATTGGCTTTGATACCGGACGTTTTAAAGACAGTAAAGTCTATATCGTCGGCGGCGGTATTGGCGGGTTGGCAGCGGCGTATTATTTTATCCGAGATGCCCATATCCCAGGCGAGAACATTACCTTTTTAGAAGAATTAGCGGTGCAAGGCGGCTCACTCGATGGCGCTGGTAATGCCAAAGACGGTTATATCATGCGCGGCGGTCGTGAGATGATTACCACCTATGAGAATTTTTGGGATATGTTCCAAGATATACCGGCGCTAGAGCTACCAGAGCCTTATTCAGTGCTTGATGAATACCGCCTGATCAATGACAATGACCCCAACTATTCCAAAGCACGGTTGATTCATAACAAAGGCGAAATCAAAGATTTTCATAAGTTTAATCTCAACAAAGCCGACCAACTTGCCATCGTCCGTTTATTACTAAAAAATCAAGACGAACTCGATAATCTCACCATTGAAGATTACTTTAGCCAAAGTTTTTTGGACAGTAATTTTTGGACGCTATGGCGTAGTATGTTTGCTTTTGAAAACTGGCACAGCTTACTTGAGTGCAAGCTTTATATGCACCGGTTTTTGGAAGCCTTAGATGGCATCAAAGATATGTCGACCCTGTTATTTGCCAAATACAACCAATATGACAGCTTTGTGGTACCTGCGCAAAAATTTTTAATCAATAAAGGCGTCAAACTACAAAGTGACACGTTAGTGACAGCGGTTGATTTTGAGCAGCAAGGCGACAAAAGAATCGTTAAAGGGCTGACAACCACCCAACATGGTCAACAAGTCCATATCCCTGTACGGGACAATGATTTTGTGATTATTACCACAGGGTCAATGACGGAAGATACGCGCTATGGCACCAGTGACACTGCGCCTGATATCCGTCTCGCTGATGATAAAATGGGAAAAACGAAAGGCTGGGTGCTGTGGAATGACCTTGCCAAACAATCTGCTGTGTTTGGTCGTCCAGAAAAATTTAACCGCCATGTACCCAAATCTGCCTGGATGTCAGCAACCTTAACCTGCAAAGACTCGGCGCTTTTACGCAAAATCAGCGAAAAATACTGTGTCAATCCACCGCTATCAGGCAAAACAGTCACAGGCGGTATTGTTACCATCACCGATTCCAACTGGCTTATGAGTTTTACTATTAACCGCCAACCGCAATTTCCTGACCAACCCAAAGACGTGGTGGTGATATGGGTGTATGGGCTATTGATGGATAAAAAAGGCAACTACGTGCCAAAAACCATGCCAGAATGTACGGGGCATGAAATTGTGACGGAGCTACTATACCACCTAGATTTGCTTGAGCAAAAAGATGATATTTTAGCCAATACCATCGCCAACACCGCCTATATGCCGTATATCACTTCGATGTTTATGCCACGTGCCAAAGGTGACCGTCCACAAATTGTACCCGAAGGCTGCACCAATTTAGGTCTCATCGGTCAATTTGTTGAAACCAACAACGATGTGGTGTTCACCGTTGAAACTTCGGTACGCTCGGCGCGGGTCGCGGTGTACACGCTAACAGATTGTAATAAGCAAGTGCCTGATATCGTGCCAACCCAATACGATATTCGCAACATGCTCCGCTCTGCCAGTACACTCAACGATGACCAAGGCTTCATCGGCGAAGGCATACTACGCCGAGTGCTCGCCAATACCTATTATGAGCACATCTTGCCACCCGTCGCCAAAAAAGCGCACAAAGACAGCTCGTTGATGCAGACGCTTGCCGAGCAATTTGAAGTAGTCAAAGCCTTTTGGCATAAAGAAGGGCAAAAAGATGAGCAAAAAGCGCAGGATAAAAAATAAGCTTTGATAAACATTTGTCATTAAAATGCAAAATCCTCCTGCCGTCAGGGGGATTTTTTATCAGCAAAATTTCCTTTGCGCCTAAAAACCCTATTTCGTAAAACGGTGGTTTCAAGTATATTAAAGGTAAAATCACACATCATAAGGAACAAGTGATGAAACTATATACCATGAATGCCCCGCCAAACCCGCGCAAGGTCGACTTATTGTTAAAAGTCAAAGAACTTGATATCAATGATATTCATAATTTACAAGTCATCAACGTGGATATTGGCAAAAATGAGCAAAACTCACCGGAGTTTTTGGCGGTCAATCCACTCGGGCTGTTGCCTGTATTAGTGCTTGATGATGGCACTGTGCTCAATGATTCACATGCCATTTGTGAATATCTGGATATTCGACTTGCAGGCAATGGTAAGCAAGTGATGGGCTCAGACCCTATACAACGCGCCAAAATCACCGCAATGTCACGCAATGCGGAGTTTCACGTGCTGTATAACATGATGCTGGCTTTCCAGCATGGGCATCCATCTCGCGCATTGATGGGAAACCAAGTGCCTGGTATGGCAGAAGAGAGCATCAACCGTGTCAAAAAAGCATTGCCGTACTTTGACGAGCTATTATCGAGTCACAAATACTTGCTCGGTGATCGACTCACCTTCGCTGATATCGTGTTGTATGTTGGCTTGGATTTTGGGCGAGTAATGAAGTTTAATCCCAAAGATGCCAGTGTAGTGGGTGACCATGTGGCACGTTTTTATGCGCAAATGAGTGAGCGTTTTGGTAAAAAATAACGGTTGTTGATATAAAAAAGGGCAAGCTAGATGCCCTTTTTTATTTGTAGTGGTTATTCATTGCTTTTATCCACCGTTTCTATTTACTGCTTTTATGCCTAGTTTTTTTCAATAGCGCTAGGGTTGTCATCATGACTGATTGTTAGCCATTAATGCACTGATGCCATCATATAGGGTGTCGTTGACCGGGGTGTCAATGCCATGCTTATCCCCCAATTCGCGAATCGTCCCTGCAAACAAATCAAGCTCACAGCGTCGCCCTGCTTTTAAATCCTGCCGCATCGATGGCATGCCTTTAGGATCCAGCGCATCCATAATTGCCAACCATTTTTTGAAATCTTCCTTAGTTAAGGTTACGCCTTCAGCGTGTGCCACTGCCATCACTTCACGCATCGCGGCTTTGAACATGTCGCGCGCTTCACCCGCTTGTTGCACGGTATCAAAGGTACCTTGATACAATGCCACGGTTTGATTGACGCCGGTATTTAACATCAATTTGCCCCACAGCTGGCGCGGCATGTCATCGCTTACTGAGTGCGGGAAATTGACTTGATTAAAGAGGGCATCGACTTGTTGCACGCGTGCGCGTTCAGCGCTATCAGTTGTCATCGCGCCAATGACCAATTGTCCATGATCGCGATAAATCAGTTGGCTAGCATTTTCCCCATTTTTTTCATGCGGCTCATTTTTCATGGCGTCCATTTGCTGCGCCACACAATACACAATGCGCTCGTCACCAAAGGCGTTTGCCAACACTTTTTCGCTGGCGATACCGTTGAGGGCAGAAACAATCAGCGTATTGTCGCCAAGTTGACTTTCAATCAAGGGCAATACGTCATTGAGTTGATAAAACTTGGTACAGACGATGACCAAGTCGGCGGGCGTGGTGATGGCGTTGGGCGTGACATAGTTGAGTGTTAATGGCTCGCCATTCACCAATAAACCTTGCTGTTGGTAGCGGTTGACACGGTCACTATCGGCGACGATACGCAGGTTCTCAAAAGGCATATTTGGGGCTAATAGACTTGCAAATAACGCCCCTAATGAGCCAAATCCAACAATGGCAATAATCGGTGAATCGTTCATCTTTTTTCCTGTTATTTTGCGACATTGATTAGAGTTGTGATAAAGTTTAGCAGATTTTTGCACGTATTTTAAAAAAGGAATCACAATGAAATTATTAAAAATGGCTGTGTTCATGGGTTGTTTATAGACTGCTTATGAAAAATCAGCAACAAACTTTGCAAGAACTCATGCCAGCGTTTGAGCAAAAAATTGAAAAAATTACCCAATCAGCTCAAAAAACCACCCAAACCATTAACCATAAAGCAAGTAAGAAATAATGAATCTATCCAATGTTAACGATGCTGCATCTTCACTAAACGGCGCGTATTTTGTCACAGGTACCGACACCGAAATCGGTAAAACCACCACCACCGCGCAATTGGTCAAGAATATAGCTCAGCAAGGCAAAAGTGTCTATGCCATCAAGCCAGTCACCGCAGGTCTAGAAACCGATGACAACGGGCAAACATATAGCGATGATGCAAGGCGCATCAATCAATTTGCCAATGTCAAACCACCGCTGTCTGTCATTGCGCCTATCCAGCTAGCGACGCCTTGCTCACCGCATATCGCCGCGCAGCTTGATAACGTGACACTCACCAACACCCAATTAGTCGATACCATCCATAAGTCCATCGCAGCCTATCCTGCCGATGTGATTTTGGTTGAAGGGGCAGGCGGCTGGTTTACCCCTATTAATGAGCAAGAAACGCTTGCTGATGTGGCAGCCGCGCTCAAATACCCTGTCATCCTGGTCGTCGGTATCAAGCTTGGCAGCCTTAATCATGCCATGCTAACCCTACAAGCAATTTGGCAAGCAGGGCTAAAAGTCGCTTTGGTTATTTTTAACCAATTACAGACCGACACGCCTTTTGTCGATGCGCAAATTGACTGGTTAAGTCAGCAAATTTTACGCAAGTATCCTGGGTATCAAAACCCGCCACCCTTGATGGTCAAACAAGGCGTTTTAACCCATTAAATTTTTATCCAATCACATTGCATTTTGGCATAAGTTATGGTATAAATAGCGGCTTTAAATTTACTAGCGATTTTTTGACGCTTGCTTAAAATGGTTTTGATTGACGCAAGTCAAGTGACTACCCATGAGTAGCTAATTTTAAGTGCGCCGCCAAAAGATTAATTATTGATTCAAACTGAGATACTCAACACTAGAATCGTTGAAACCCTAGCTTTTTTTAGCTTCAATGATATGCGAGATGTGCGAGTATCAGTTGTGACAGGCATGAGCAGCCCTCATGCACACCGATTAGGAGTAAGCCATGTCTCGAGTATGCCAAGTGACTGGAAAACGCCCAGCGGTAGGTAACAATGTTTCTCACGCAAACAACAAAACCCGCCGTCGTTTTCTACCAAATCTACACACCCATCGTTTTTGGGTAGAGAGCGAAAACCGCTTTGTTAAGCTTCGCTTGACTACCAAAGGTATGCGTATCATTGATAAAGTTGGTATTGACCAAGTTTTAACTGATATGCGTGCTCGTGGCGAAAAAATCTAATTTTTGCCTTTTCATATTCTTAGGGAGCAATTGCGATGCGTGATAAAATCAAATTAGTTTCAACTGCAGGTACGGGTTATTTTTACACCACGACCAAAAACAAACGTACCATGCCAAACAAAATGGAAATCAAAAAATTTGATCCAGTGGTACGTCAACATGTTGTATTCAAAGAAGCTAAAATCAAATAATTGACTGACACAGTCTATTTGACGCGCTATTTGATAAAAAAGTGGGTAACTCAGGTTAACCCACTTTTTTTATGTGCAAAAATTATAAAATCGCTAAAAAATTGGCAGAAAATATCAATTGTTCCTAATCGCTACCGCGATGGATGGTAAGACGAGTGGCAAGGCATCTTGGCAGCTAAAACAGCCGAAACGGTCTACGTTATTTGTGCAGTTGGTGGCTACTTAAGGTATGGGCATCGCTAGTAGCACTGGCGGCAGTCGATGGCGCTATCACAACCGCAGGTAAGGGTTTGAGACTGTTTTCAAACTCTGGCAATATCGCTTTAATAGCCTCACCCATCACCAATTGCGGCTCAGACGGTTCAAAGCCCATCATTTTTTCCCGTTCAGCAATGCGTTTGCTGGCGGCTTCAAACGCAGGTTGAAAACGGCGAAGCTTGGGTAAGCTTTCAGCAAAAAATGCTTGTCCAAAGTATGTATATTCGGCTTCATTAGAACAGCCAAACGATGATTTGTTCGCCGCTGAGGCGGTAATCACGAGGGTGTCTGGCGATTTTAACTCATTGATAAATGAGCCAGAATAACAGGCGGATACCACAATGACGCGCCATTTAATGCCAGATTTATCCAATGATTGGCGTAGCCATTTGGCATCGACATTATCGAGCGCTAGCGGTGGGTTGGACATCTCAATCACCTTGTCACCCCCATGCGAGGTCAAGGTCAAAAATAGCACGTCTTCATTGACATCCATTTTTTTGGCGATACTTTGCAAAGCGCGTTCAATACTGGTTTTACTGGCAATCGGTAGCGCAGACAGGGTATTGGCGTTGTTAATGAGTTCCACCGAGCGTCCTGCTGTGCCAAATTGATGGTCAAAGTAATCTTTGGTCAGCTCAATTTCTGAACGGAATACATCTTGCTCGCCATGACCTGCGACACCCATAAAGTACCAATCATGTATAGTCGGGCGTTGCGGCTGCACGTTATTTAGCATATCAGCCAGAAGCTCAGGCTGCGCATAAAATGCCGCTTCAGTGACCACGGGTTCGACGGGGTCAGATTGAAAAATCGGCTCAGATTGCACGTTTTTTTGCCACACACTGAGTACGGCAAACGCACCCAGCATAATCAGGACACGCTCAATCCATGACCAGCGTAATTGATTGCCAAAAATCCATAGCAGCGATAATGACTGCCAGACAAACGCCAATACGAACACAATACCAATCGTATCAAACGTCCATTCAGGTAGCCAGCCCAAGTCTGAGATAAACTGAATCAAGCTTTGCACCAGCATCATAAAGGTGTCAGCACACAGCCACAAAATCGCCGGCACAAAAATCAGCATGGCATTAAAATGACGTTTGGCAAGAATCAATCCTGCCACCAACATCACCATCGGCCACACCAAATAACTAATCAGCCCTTGTGGATTAAAATGGGTGGCATCTTCAGCAACGAGCCACGAAAACAGCAAATTACTCGCCAGTGCCGTCAATCCAAACAACAAAAACTGCCATACGGTGGGCTTGACCCAATAAAACGCGCGTTTTGAACCTATTAGCATGTGACCCGTGGCACGGATATTGGCGATGACGTTATGTGAAAAACGTTTGAGCGGGGTTAAATCAAGATCGGTAAGAGAAGTTGGCAAAATATCCACACTATTGAAAGGCTGATTCTAAATCGGTAGGCAAGTAGCGATAAAATAATAATACAAAATAGCGATGGGGTGTTAACAACTTTCTCAATCATTCGTGTTTAGAATGTTAACTATCAACCCTAGTAAATCATACGCCTAAAAATTAATTTATCTAAAATAGCGATTAAATGAATAAAATTTTCTATTAACCTAAAATTATGAAATTATTTATCATAAAAATAGATTATATGATATAATAAAATATATGGTATGATGGTATTGTAGGCTATTTTGCTTGGTTTAAGTGTGGTATATTTCATAAATAAAAGATGGTATTAAAAAGAGTTTTAGACAGATGATAGTATTTAACCAATTTAAAAAATTTTTGGCACACGATATGGCGGCGGGTATCGTGTTGGCGTTTGCCGCTGTGTTGGCGATGGTGGTAGCAAACTCTCCGATGAGTGACATATACGAGCACTTTTTGCATCTGCCTATTTCGATAAAAATCGGCTCTTTTAGTATCGATCATCATTTATTACATTGGATCAACGATGGCTTGATGGTGGTGTTTTTCTTTTTAGTGGGGCTTGAGCTCAAGCGCGAAATGCTAGTGGGCGAACTATCAGAGGTCAAAAAAGTCGTCTTGCCTGCGATTGCTGCAGTCGGTGGTATGATGGTACCGGCAATTTTTTATGCCGCATTCAATTATCAGCACGCAGATTTGATGAAAGGTTGGGCGATTCCGGCGGCGACAGATATCGCGTTTGCCTTAGGTGTGCTGACTTTACTGGGCAATCGCGTGCCCGCCGCGCTCAAAGTATTCTTGGCATCGATTGCTATTTTTGATGATATTGGCGCGATTATCATTATTGCGTTATTTTACTCATCGGGTCTGTCCATGGCGGCACTGGCTTGGGTTGGGGTATGTTTGGTGATATTGTGGCTCATGAATCGCTTTAACGTCACGCGCACCACCGCTTATATAATGATTGGCGTTTTGCTATGGGCAGCGATGCTCAAGTCGGGCATACATGCGACGCTTGCCGGTGTGCTGCTTGCGCTATTCATCCCAATGACAGACAACAAGCACCCTGAGCATTCACCCCTCGAATCGGTTGAACATGACTTGCAGGACACAGTCAGTTTTATTATTTTACCGATTTTTGCGTTTGCCAATGCGGGCATTTATCTCGGTGGTACGGGGCTGTCCTCGCTGTTTCATACGGTACCGCTCGGCATTGCCCTAGGGCTGCTGCTAGGCAAGCCGATTGGGGTGATGCTATTTAGTTGGCTTGGCGTCAAGCTTGGGTTAGCCAGCTTGCCTACCAATGTTGATTGGCGACAAGTATTTGGCGTGGCGATTTTATGTGGTATTGGCTTTACCATGAGTTTGTTTATTGGTGGGCTTGCCTTTGCGGGGCTTGAAGTCAAACCGTTTGACGAACGACTCGGCATTATTTTAGGGTCATTATTGGCAGGTATGCTAGGGTATTTTTACCTCAAGAAAGTCTTGCCAACCCACGCGCTGACACAGCAGGTGAGTAACCCTGATGACCATACCTATATTCGCTAAGCTATTTACCCAAGGGTAGTGTAACGATAAATAAACTCTACAAATGATAGCAACGAATACTGCTATCATTTTTTATACCAATAATTTTGTGATCAATAATAAGGAAAACACCATGCTAACTAACAAGATAAAGGGTAAAAAAGCCGCATGGTTGGGCGGGGGTGTGGCAATAATTGGTGTATTGGCAAGTTGCGCCGGCGTGGCGTACCAATCGCTGCAAAATGGTAAATTAAGCGATATCAAAGAAAGCATTGATAGTGTACCCAAAAAAACGCTGACGTTAAAAGGCACATTTACCCAAAGCTTAGAGCAATCTGAATTTAATGACGGTACCACCAAATACCATGTATTTGACCCAAACAACCTGTTAGCCGAGTATGCCAAAGCGCAAGGTCAAACGGGCGTGTCGATTAGTTTACCTGTCTGTATTGAAGGGCGGGTGACTGAAAAAGGACGTTACGGACATTTAGGAAAATATCCGTATGAGCTGTGGGTGGATAAAATTTGCCAGTCCTAGACCAGTCCTAGATAAGCAGTTTGTCTGACCATCCTTTATTGACGGTCAGGATCAATTTCAACCAAATCAATAGGCTGGGTATGCAGCGAACCGTCTTGAATCGCAGTCTGTAGCGGATACTTGATGCGCTCTTCGGCGATGATTTGTCGCGACACATGCTGAATCAACTGACGTAACCAACGATGCGCAGGGTGATGCTGTAATAGCGGCGACCATGCCATCGTCAATTCAAACTCTGGAATAAAAAATGGCGGCTCTTTAATCACGATATCATCATTATTTGCTTGCATGCGCGCCACCCGAGTCGGTAGTGTAGCAATTAAGTCTTTATTGGCGGTGAGCATCGCAGGCATCTGATAATGACGGGTAAAGACACTGATTTGACGTTTCTGACCGAGACGTTGTAACGCCGCATCAATTGAGCCAAGTCCACCAGATTTTTCGGGATTCACCCCAAAACCCACACCCATGCCTGTTTTAGAGACCCAAACGTGCTGAGCTTTAAGATAATTTTTTAGGTTAAAGCGATTGACATACGGACTATCAGCCGACAACAAACAACTAAAAGTATCACGCCAAATCAGCACTTGGTGAAAGCTTTGCGGTACCTCGTTAAAACGATTAATCGCCAAATCAACCCGACCTTGCTCCATATCTCGATAGGAGACATCTGAAGGCGTTAAGAAGTCCAAAATCACGTTTGGGGCTTCACTGCGCAGCGCTTTAACTAGCCTAGGCACCAGCGTCGCTTCGGCATAATCTGACGTCATAATCCGAAACACACGACTTGAGGTATAAGGACGAAACTCAGTACGCGGCTCTAATAACTGGGTTAAATCCGCTAACAATTCGCGTACGCGCGGCTGTAATTCAAGCGCCCGCTCCGTCGGCGTCATGCCTTCAGATGAGCGAATCAACAAGGGATCATTAAACAACTTACGCAAACGACGTAAAATATTACTCATGGCGGGCTGGGTAATGCCGAGTTGCTCAGAGGCTCTGGTGACGTTTTTTTCTCGAAGTAACACATCAAGATGCACCAAAAGGTTCAAATCCACACGTTGTAAATCCATAAATTACTGTTTGTCTAGTTAAAAGTTAAGAAAAAAAGGCTAAAACCGCTAGTTTTAACAGGATTAAAACCTAGCAATAAAACTTAAGTTATTGATTATATTATACTATATTTTAAATAAATACTAAAGATACGAATCATTAAATAGCTAAATTATGAATTAAAGGGTATAGTGCATTCATTCCATTATTTAAGCCAACTTAAAGCTTTATTAGTGCCAAAATAGAATTCTTAATTTTAACAGACTATTTAATATCACTGTAAGAAATATCACGTATTTTGTTAAAAAAATTGTTAGACTATTTTGGATATTTAGTTTGTCTCTTAAACATTATTTATATTTTCGGTGTTTAACGCTCGCTAAATATTGGCTTATTTAAGACTTTTACTTTTATTACAACACAACAATCATCCTAAGTTTTTTTATCCCACCGTCCTCAACAGGAGACTGCTATGTCAACTTACGTTTCAGCGATTGACCATATCCGCGAACTAAAAGCCAAATATGGTAACTGGAAAAACATCAGCGAAAATGATGCTGCGCGTTTGGTTATCCAAAACCGTTTCAAAACAGGTTTAGAAATCGCTCAATACACTGCCGACATCATGCGTCGTGATATGGCAGCTTATGATGCTGACAAATCAAAATACACCCAGTCTCTTGGTGCATGGCATGGCTTTATCGGTCAACAAACCATGTATGCGGTAAAAAAATACTTCGGTACTACTGAACGTAAATATATCTACCTTTCAGGTTGGATGGTTGCTGCGCTTCGTTCAGAATTTGGTCCACTACCTGACCAATCTATGCACGAAAAAACCGCTGTGCCAAAATTAATCGAAGAAATCTACACTTTCTTACGTCAAGCGGACGAAAAAGTATTAAACGATTACTTCCGTGAATTAAATGCGGCGCAAGAAGCAGGTCAAGACACTAAAGCCATCTTAGACAAAATCAACAACTTTGAATCACACATCGTACCAATCATCGCTGACATCGACGCAGGTTTTGGTAACGAAGAAGCGACTTACTTGCTCACCAAACAAATGATTCAAGCAGGTGCTTGTGCTATCCAAGTTGAAAACCAAGTATCAGATGCTAAACAATGTGGTCACCAAGATGGTAAAGTCACCGTACCACACGAAGACTTCATCTCAAAACTCAACGCGATTCGTTATGCGTTCTTAGAGCTTGGCATTGACAACGGTATCATCGTTGCCCGTACTGACTCTGAAGGTGCATCATTAACGCAAAAACTTCCTGTGTCACGTGAGCCAGGCGACCTTGCTTCACAATACTTAGACTTCTTAGAAGTTGAAGAAGTGACTTTAGAAAATGCAAGCGAGTACGATGTGCTATTAAAACGTGATGGCAAATTGGTTCGCCCAACTCGTATGCCAAACGGCTTGTACTCATTCCGCGAAGGCACCAACATTGACCGCGTGGTACTTGACTGTGTGACTGCCCTTGAAAACGGTGCTGATCTACTATGGATTGAAACGCCAACACCAGACGTCGCGCACATCAAATCAATGACTGACCGTATCGTTGCGCAAGTGCCAGATGCTAAGCTTGTTTACAACAACAGCCCATCATTCAACTGGACGCTTAACTTCCGTAAACAAGTCATCGCAAAATGGGAAAAAGAAGGCAAAGACATCTCAGCTTACGACAAAGCGAACTTAATGTCTGCTGACTACGACAACACTGAGTTGAATGCCGCTGCTGATGAACTAGCGCGCACCTTCCAAGCTGATGCGTCACGTGAAGCCTGTGTATTCCACCACTTGATCACCCTACCTACTTTCCACACGGCGGCATTAAGTACGCACCAGTTGGCAAAAGGTTACTTCGGTGACAAAGGTATGCTAGCTTACGTTGAAGAAGTACAACGTAAAGAACTCCGTGAAGGCGTTGCGGCAGTTAAGCACCAAGCCATGGCTGGTTCTGACATCGGTGATGACCACAAAGAAATCTTCTCGGGTGAGAACGCATTGAAAGCGGGCGGCGCCAAAAACACTGCCAACCAATTTGGTCACTAATGCTTCATTGACTGATTGATTGATTAATTAATTAGCAAAAACACCTCACGGCATGTGGGGTGTTTTTTTATGAGCGGATAAAATTAAATGGTTTGCATAATTTCTTGGTAGCGAAGTTGGAATTTTTTGATAAAATCAATGGTGGTCTGAATACCCATAAACAAAATAATATACGGGTTTAAACTATTTTCGTTCGACAGCTCAACCGCTTTATCACTTGGATATTCACTGATAAGTAACATGTCTTGCTGGCGCTGGGCTTGGATATCCGCAAGTTGTTGCTCAAAGTTTGGCTCCGCGAGCACATAACTACTGGAGTCATAGGATTTGATATCACTTAAATATTGAATACAAATCGACTCCAAATCTGCCCAGCGATAAGTTTCGGTTTCACGCACCAAATTTTCAATACTATTGACCAATTCATCCAAGGCTTGATAATAGTACCAAATCAAAGGCTTACGCGGGTCATCGGTCAAGCGCGCTGAGGCATTAAATAAATGCTGTAAATTAGTAAATTCTAACGCTTCGGGAATAGGCTCATGAATACCAATAAGCTGCTGGGGGACTTTGGCGTCAGGCGCCGCGGGCAAATCAGGCGAGCGGTTTAAATTAGCGCGACCCTCACGGTCAGATTGCGCCACTGGGGTTTGCTCTGATTCTATGCCCAGCAGTTGATTAACGCGGTTTAGATAAGTATTCATGTTAAGCGTAATCAAACTATCATGACTGTGCAGGCGCGCAAAGGCATAAGAGATTTCTTTTCTTGCTTCATAGGCGTCCATCAGATTGCTCATGTTTTCTTCACGCTGATAAGTAATCGCATTTAAAAACAAACCTGCAGACACCACCCCAATGGTCGCTTCAATCATCACAAACGCCCGCGTAAAGGTATTGGTTGGGGTAATATCGCCAAACCCTGTGGTAGTCACCGTGATGGTACTAAAATACATGGCTTCCAAAAAGCCCACGTTTTCATGGTTAAACTGCATATTTGGCAAGGTACTGTACAAAAAGCCAAATAGCGGAATCAGCGTCAAATAGATAGTGCCATACACAGCAGGCGGCAACGAAAAAATATCATCGCGCACGATAGGTTTGGCAAGCTTATTGAGGGTAAAGGTTTGTGGGGTGTTACGGGTTGATATGATTGGTTTAGTGGGCTTTTGCGCAAGTGGTTTCATAAGCTGCCTAATTTTTTTGCTTTAGACTAGCATAGCCATCCAAAAAGAAACATAGTATTGTAGTAACCCCTGATGGACGATAGGGTAAAAGAATCAAAGCAAAAAAATTGCCGCTATTGGGATAAAAAATTGGGATAAAAATGAAAAACACCAACTTGCTTGTTATCGAATCAAAGAAAACTAGGCAGGTAAGGGATGAATGCCCAGTTATCCTAGTAGGTGACGCCAAACGTATCAATCATGCCATCGCTATTCATCGCTTGAGTAGTGTTGAATTAGGGTTGCAATAAATACAACCCTATTAAACCTAGTGAAAAAGTTACGGCCACTATCAATTGGCTAGATTAACTCCCGATGCTTGATGGGAAGTCTAAAATATGGGAAGTGTAAAAATAAGCAGTGTAACATTAGTGCTGACCTAGCAAATCCTTTTTCATCTCAAGTGATATAGGATTATCGCCTAACCAAGCACGAAGAATAGCTTGGTCAAAGCCTTCTTCTTTGATATAAGGAAGATCGCCAACCTCATCATAATTTAAGCGAACGCCATGCTCTGGCGAAAACTCAATCGTAAACATTGCCCCTTCTTTGATGGTGTTGGTTTTGAACAACTCACCGAACACGTCATCAATCACTGAGGCGATTTTCTGATATTCTTTTGCGCTACTATTCGCTCTGATGCCGTCTTTGAAGGCATTCTCCAGTAACGAGCCTTTGATATTGCGGCGAGACACCATGCGCAATTGCTTGGCATAGCGTGCAGTAATGGCTGTTTCGGCATCTTCAGTCATTTCACCCAAGTATAGGGCAATATCATAGATACCAATCATAAATTTACTGCGAATGCTCATACCATTTCGCACGCAGATTTGACCATCTAGTTTTAGGGTAGGGGGAAATAGGGTTTCAAGATCGTTGGTTTTTCCTTTAAATAAAATCATCCTAGCATCCTTATCGTTCCTTGACGTTTTTTTGTCCCTGGATAATGTCGCAATATCCTTATCTCGTTTCATTGTGTAAATATTAGGCCAACATGTAAAGTATTATCAATGAATATCAAGTCACAGAGTGATGAGCGGTTAAAAAAAGGGTTAGACGACCACGTACTAACCCTCACCGCTAACCTTATGCCTGTAACAGACTTATACTTGTAACAAACTTAGGCTTGCAACATCGGTTTTAAGAATCGCCCTGTGTGTGAGCGCGCGTTTTGCGCTACCTCCTCTGGCGTGCCCTCAGCGATAATCTCACCACCGCCCGAACCGCCTTCAGGACCCAAATCCACAATCCAGTCGGCTGTCTTAATCACATCGAGATTATGCTCAATCACCACCACGGTATTGCCTCGGTCACGTAGCGTATGCAAGATGTCTAGGAGCTTGGCGATATCATGGAAATGCAAACCTGTCGTCGGCTCATCGAGCACATACAAGGTCTGACCGGTATCACGTTTGGACAGCTCTTTGGCAAGTTTCACCCGTTGCGCCTCACCACCCGATAAGGTTGGTGCAGACTGACCCAAACGAATATAACCCAAGCCGACTTCTTGTAGGGCTTGCAAACGGCGGTAAATTGCCGGAATCGCCTCAAAAAATTCTGCCGCATCTTCCACCGTCATATTGAGCACGTCATTGATATTTTTGCCCTTGTAGGTGATTTCAAGGGTTTCACGGTTGTAGCGTTTGCCTTGACAGGCATCGCAAGGCACATACATATCAGGCAAAAAGTGCATCTCAACCTTAATCAAACCATCGCCTTGGCAGGTTTCACAGCGCCCGCCTTTCACGTTAAAGCTAAAGCGTCCTGCTTGATAGCCACGAGCTTTGGACTCAGGCACTTGGGCGAATAGGTCACGAATCGGACTAAATACCCCCGTGTAAGTCGCAGGATTGGAGCGAGGGGTACGCCCAATCGGGCTTTGGTCGATATCGACGACTTTATCTAAATGTTCTAGCCCAGTGATACTGTCAAACTCTTCGGCAACATGGGTGGTGGCGTTATTGAGCTGCGTGGTTGCTAGTGGCAATAAGGTGCGGTTGATTAAAGTCGATTTGCCCGAACCCGACACGCCTGTGATGGCAGTAAATACACCAATCGGCAAGTTTAAGGTCACGTTTTTAAGGTTGTTACCTTTTGCCCCTGTCAAGGTCAGCATCAAGGGTTTGGCTTCGACTTTACCTTTTTTGGCTTTTTCTTTTTTCTCGCTTTCCGCTTTTTTCGCTTGGTTTTTGGTTAACGGAATGGCGGAGTCTTGCATTTTTTCATATTTATCGTCATTGGCGATTTTGGCTCGGTGACGCACGGTTGGCACTGCGATTTTCTTTTTGCCCGATAAATATTGCCCCGTCAATGATTCGGGATTTTTGGCAATGTCTTTTGCCGTCCCTTCTGCAATGATACTGCCACCATGTACCCCAGCGCCCACGCCCACATCGATGATATGGTCGGCTAGGCGAATGGCATCTTCGTCATGCTCGACGACAATCACGGTATTGCCCAAATCTCTGAGCCGAGTCAACGTTTGCAGCAGGCGATCATTGTCACGTTGGTGCAAGCCGATTGATGGCTCATCGAGTACATACATCACGCCCATCAAGCCCGCCCCGATTTGGCTAGCAAGGCGTATGCGCTGAGCTTCACCGCCCGATAGGGTTTCGGCAGAGCGGGCAAGGGTAAGATAATCCAAGCCCACACTCACCAAAAATTCCAACCGCTCACGGATTTCTTTGATAATTTTGGCGGCGATTTCGCCTTTTGCACCCTCAAGTTTTAATTGCTCGTAATACGCCATCGCTTCGCCAATCGATAGCTTGACCATTTCGGCAACGGTACGGTCGCTGACTTCGACATGGCGAGCGATTTCGTTTAAGCGTGAGCCGTGACAGGCATCGCAGGTGGCATCGGCAAGGTATTTGGCAAGCTCGTCTCGCACGATGCTGCTTTGCGTGGTGCGGTAACGGCGCTCCATATACGGCAACACCCCTTCAAATGGCACGGTTTTGGTGGATTTGCGCCCCCGTTCATCGACAAAGTTAAAAGTCATTTTGTCTTTACCAGAGCCGTGTAAAATGACATCTTTGTGCTTTTTATCCAGTTGTTGCCACGGCGCTTCCATATCAATACCGTAATGCTCGGCAACGGTGGTCAGCAAGCCAAAATAATAGGCGTGGCGTTTATCCCAGCCTTGAATCGCCCCTTGGTTGAGCGATTTTTCAGGATGCCCGATGATTTTTTCGGCAGCGAAATATTGGCGTTTGCCCAAGCCATCACACACGGGACACGCGCCATAGGGGTTGTTAAAACTAAACAATTTTGGTTCAAGCTCAGCAACCGAGCGATCGCAGACAGGGCAGCTATGTTTGGCGGACAAAATTTTATCCTCAAACTCAGCGTCCATGTCATGCAAGATGGCAATATCGCTACCGAGTCGTAAGGCGGTCTCCAAACTTTCGGCAACCCGATTACCCAAGTCATCCCGCACTTTGAAGCGGTCAACCACCACATCAATGGTGTGTTTAAAGGTTTTGGCAAGCGGTGGCACATCGTCAATGTCATAAATCTCGCCATCGACCCGCAGCCGCACAAAGCCTTGCCCTTTTAGCTGTTCCATCAACTGGATATGCTCGCCTTTGCGGTCATCGACGACGCGCGCGAGAATCATCAACTTGGTATCTTCGGGCAATGCCATGACGGTATCGACCATTTCGGTGACGGTTTGCGCGACCATCGGCAGGTGGTGTTCAGGGCACATGGGCGTGCCAACACGGGCGTACAGCAGACGCAAATAGTCATAAATCTCGGTAATGGTACCCACCGTGGAGCGGGGGTTATGGTTGGTGGATTTTTGCTCGATGGCGATGGCAGGTGACAGCCCTTCGATGCTATCGACTTCGGGCTTTTCCATTTGTGATAAAAACTGGCGAGCGTAAGCCGATAAGCTCTCGACGTAGCGGCGTTGTCCTTCGGCGTATAGGGTGTCAAAGGCTAGGCTAGACTTGCCCGAGCCTGATAAGCCTGTGATGACGACGAGTTTGTCTCGTGGGATGTCGATGTCGATGTTTTTGAGATTGTGGGTGCGTGCGCCACGAATTTTGATTGCGTCGTGCTGTGCCATGTTGTGCTTCTTATTTTGTTTTTTAATCAGGAATTTTGCGAAAAATATGGGGCTTTAATGGGGGAAATGGGTGGGGGTTTCAAGACTAATAGGTAAGTTTGTCTATAAGCTTTTACTTGTTTAGTTTGTTTAAAACGGACGCTAAAAGATACTGAACGCCTAATTCATTTTGCGGAAAGTTAATGTCGCTTAAAATATTTCTAAATAAATATTTTTCATTATTGCTCAAAAAGTTGCTAAATAAATGTTCATTTAATGTGTCAAGTGCAAAGCATTGCAGAAGAAAGTTATCGCAACACAAAAAATGGATAACAAATTTTTTGGCAAACCAAGCTGCCTCATTGGCGACTAATTCAAAGCAAATTTTTTGCCAATCTACATTTTGACTGGGAAGAAACTCAGTTAATTTATCCCAATCTTGCTTATTAAAACTTAGCAACATGTTATTGGCTTCGCAACAGGCATAATCATACCAAAAATCTTCGTTTTTGATATTAACGGTAAGGTATTCTGAAAATTCTTCAAACATAAAATTCAAGCTTATTGTTTTATAAATGGACTGTTCAATAAATATATCTTATTTGCAGTGTATTAGGAAAATTGTGAATTTAATGGTTTGTGGCAACTATTAATTACGCGATTTTTTCTTTTTTATAAAACCGTTAAACCTTG
>ERZ1023324.106-NODE-106-length-37524-cov-6.312819_pt1 | contig 37524 bp, 31 predicted proteins | sample MGYA00520886_ERZ1023324 | MGnify/ENA primary metagenome ERZ1023324 (study PRJEB32759, sample SAMN07749864) | skin metagenome | biome: transportation; feature: city; material: polyester macromolecule | host: Homo sapiens | place: Hong Kong:KT line | collected...
GACTCGCTTTGAATAAATTCTGCAATTCTGCCTGCGGCATATCGAAATTTCCCCAGACATTGAGGTAATTGTCGAATTTCCAACTCCACGTCCCGTCTTCGTTGCGGCTGATGCCGTGGATGGTCAGGTGCCGCGCCTGCTCGATGAAGTTGCGCAGGTACTCTTCCAGGGTCGCCCCGGTGGAGGGCACGAAATTGCGGAAGATGAAGGCCTGGATCTGCACTTCCGTGCCCTGGAAGGCGGGTATCGCCGAGAGCATGGCGAAGGTAACGGTCATCATCGGCACCACGGCGAACAGCGTGGTGTAGGTCAGCGCCGCGGCGCTGTTGATGGCGCGGTCGGCGAGGAAACGCTGCAGCAGGAAACGCCAGAACTCCACCAGATCATCCAGCCGCTGTCGCATCCCCACTCCTTAGACCGTAATGTCCTCTAGGCGGCTAGAATAGCGCCCTCATTCGCCAATGGGCACTGCCAATGACCGACCTGACCCTCTACCACAACCCGCGCTGCTCCAAGTCCCGTCAGACCTTGCAGCTGCTCACCGATCGCGGGCTCGCGCCTGAGGTGGTGCGCTACCTTGAAACACCGCCGGATGCGGCCGAGCTGGAGGGCCTGTGCGCGGCGCTCGGCATTGAGCCCACCGGCCTGGTGCGCTTCAAGGAAGACACCGCTAGGGCCCTGGGCCTGTCGCCCCGCGACGATCGACCCCGCGCGGAGTGGCTGCGGCTGCTGGCCGAGAACCCGGTGCTGATCGAGCGCCCCATCGTGGTGGTCGGCACGCGCGCCGCCATCGGCCGTCCCCCGGAAGCCGTGCTGCCCCTGCTGGACTAAGCACTTCGCCTTTTGCCGGCTGCTGCGTATAGGCTGAAGATGCGCATCGTCGTGGAGGAGACGCGATGGCCGAGCCACCCCGGGCCGACCTGCCCCCGGTCGACAGCACTGCAGCCGAAACGCCGCAGGCGCGCGAGCGCGCGCACGCCGCCGTGGTGGCGCAGCTGTTCCGGGAGCACAACAAGACCCTGGTGCGCTTCCTCACCACCCGTCTCAACTCCGTGGCCGAGGCCGCCGAGGTGGCGCAGGAGGCCTACGTGCGGGTGCTGCAGCTGGACAAGCCCGGCGCTGCCAACCTGCTGCGGGCCTACCTGTTCCGGGTGGCGCAGAACCTGGCCATCGACCGCCTGCGCCGGCGCTCGGTGCGAAATGAAACCACCGTCAGCGAGCCCGATCTCGTCGAGGCGGCGGAGGACCTCTGCGACCCCGAGCGCCACAACGTGGCCCAGGAGGAACTGCTGCTGATCGTCACCTGCATGAAAGAGCTGCCCGACAAATGCCGCAAGGCCTTCCTCATGTATCGCATGGAGGGGGTGCGTCAGGATGAGATCGCCCGCCAGCTGGGGGTGAGTGATCGCATGGTGAGCACCTATATCCGCCAGGCCATGCTCTATTGCCGCCTGCGCCTGGAAGGCCTGAGCCGCGACGACGCCCGCGGGAGGTTGCCGCGATGAGCGCCGACATGCCTTTCGATGCCCAACGCCAGCGGCGCGCCGAGGCTGCCACCGACTGGCTGCTGCGCCTGCGTGAAGCCCCCAACGATCACAGCCTGCTGGATCAGTGGCTGAAATGGTGTGCAGAGGATGTCGACAACCTCATCGAGTTTCGTCATGCCTGCGACCTGTGGAATGCCTTTGACGACCCCGCCCTGAAAGCGCTGCTGAGCCTGCCGCAGACCGGACCGCGCCGCGCCGCCCCAGTGCCCAGGCCGCGCCGCCGCCGCGCACGCGCCTGGGCCGCAGGCATGGCCGCGGTGCTGGTGGCCGGCGTCAGCGCCGCCGTGGTCGGGATGCAGTGGAATGCGGTGCCGCGGGTCGTTCACCGCACTGCGCCTGCCCAGCACCAGGTGGAACAACTGGTCGACGGTAGCCGGATCGAGCTCGGCGCCGGCAGCCGCGTCACCCATCGCTTCGAGCCCGACCTCCGCGAAGTGGAAGTGGTGCGTGGCGAAGCCTACTTTGACGTGGCCAAGGACCCTGAACGCCCCTTCGTGGTGAAGGCTGGCAAGCTGCGTGCGCGCGCTGTCGGCACCGCCTTCAACGTGCGCACCGGCCCCAGCCGCACCGTGGTCACCGTCACCGATGGTCTGGTGGAGGTCACCACCGAACGCTGGTTCGGCATTGCGCAGGACAACCGCCGCGCGCTGGCGGGGCCGGGCGAGCAGGTGGCCTACGACGATGTCCTCAACGCCCTGGTGCTGCACCAGGTGGACCCCGAAGTGGTCACCGCCTGGCGTGACGGCAACCTCACCTTCAAGTTCGTCAATGAACCGCTGGCCGATGTGGTTGAGTACCTCAACCGCTACAGCACCCGTCGCGTCGAAATCAGTGACCGCACCCTGGGCCGCCGTACCTTCACCGGCACCGTCCACCACGACCGCGGCAACGACTGGCTGCTGGCCCTGGAGCAGGCCTACCCCCTGCGCGTTGTCCCACAAGGTGATCACACCGTCCGCCTCGTGCCCAAGGACAACGCCGTCGCCGGCAGCCGGTAGCGGCGGCGTCGCCCCGACCCCACCCGTTGCCACCCCGCACCCTTCGCCCCCCGTCACCCCGCACTTGATGCGGGGTCCAGCTGCGACGGTGGGGTCTGGATGCCCGATCCAGTCGGGCATGACGGCAGAAGGGTAGGCGCCGTCATCCTGGCCTTGAGCCGGGGTCCAGCTGCGACGGTGGGGTTCTGGATGCCCGATCAAGTCGGGCATGACGGAAGATGGGTAGTAGACGTCACCCCGCACTTGATGCGGGGTCCACCCCCACGGTTGGCGCTGCCCGAGCCCATCGGGCATGACCGCCGATTTCCAGTGCCTGTCACGACAGCGCTTCGTCTTCTCCTCACTCGCGCGTATAGGCAACAAGGGATACAACGGACCTGTCCGTTGCATCAGAACAAAACGTGCGACGACTGAGGAGTCATCGATGAACAGGAAAGGACCGCACCTGTGGCTATGGTGTTGCGCGGCCGTGCTGATGCCGCTTGCCGGAGTGCAGGCACAGGGCAGCCCCACCGTGGTGGAAACCACCCCCCGAGCGGCTGAGTTGGAGCGGGAGGTGCGCTTCGATATTCCGGCCCAGTCATTGGCCACCGCGATGATCGCATTTGCAGAGCAGTCCGGTATTCAGGTGGTTACCGCCGGGGAGGCGGTGGAGCCGCTACAGACACCCGGCGTTCACGGCATTCGTTCCATTCGGGATGCGCTCGGCGAGCTGCTGTATGGCACGGGCATGGTGTTCGTGCCTGTGGGGAGCGCGACCATCGCGTTGACGACCCCGGATGCGGCCGAAACCGTGGGGGAGTCCCTCGCCGTCGACGGTAAGGGCGCGGCCGTCGCGATGGGATCGCTGTATGACCCCGATGTGGATGTGACGCCCGAGCCTGGCGGCACTGCCAGCATTGAGGTGGCCCGTCGCGCCGGTGTCGAAGAAATCATCGTGACGGGTCAGAAGCGGGAAGAGCGGCTTCAGGATGTGCCGATCGCGATTTCCGCATTCACCATGGAGGACCTCACCAAGAGCCAGATTGCCGGTGGTCCGGACCTGATCACGCAGGTCCCCAACATGACGTTCACCAAGACCAATTTTTCCGGATATTCGATCCAGATTCGCGGCATCGGGACACAGGCCATCTCCGCCACCACCGATCCTGCGGTGGCCGTGGCCTTCAACAACACCCCGTTCATCCGCAATCGCTTCTTCGAGCAGGAGTTCTACGATCTCGATCGTGTGGAAGTGCTGCGCGGGCCGCAGGGCACCCTGTACGGACGCAATGCGACCGCAGGGGTGGTCAATCTGATCGCTGCCAAGCCCAAGTTCCATACCGAATCGCGGCTGTCGGTGGACATGGGCAACTACAACAGTCACCGCATCGAGCAGATGATCAACCTTCCGCTGGTGGAAGACACCGTGGCCCTGCGTTTCGCGGGGGCCTGGACCAAGCGCGATGGCTATGCGGACAACGCCATTACCGACAGTCCGATTGATGGTCGCGACCTCTGGTCCACCCGCACGTCGCTGCGTTTCAAGCCCAACGACTTCGTTGAAGCCAACCTGATCTGGGAGCATTTCGAGGAGGACGATGACCGTTTGCGTTCCGGCAAGCAGCTCTGCGACAAGGATGTGGTGACCCGGGTGGCCGGCTATGACGTCGGATATTTCGACCGTCTCGCCAACGCCGGCCAGCCGGATGCGCTCTATTCGGGCGTGCAGGCCACCCTCAGCCAGGGCTGCAAGCGGGGCTCCCTGTATTCGGCCGATTCGCTGCAGACCCCCAACGGCCTGATGTTGCCCTACTACGTGCCGCTGGCGGGCATCGGCCTGCCGATCGCGCTGGATGATCCCTATCTGAGCACCACTCAGCAGCAGAGCCTGCGGACCATTGAGTCCACCATCGATCCCGAGTATCGCGCCAAGGCGGATGTCGGGCTACTGCAGATCAGCCTGGCGCTGACCGATGCGTTGACCTTGAGTTCGGAGACGGCCTATAGCGATGACTTCGTCTATTCGCTGCAGGACTTCAATCGCTTCAATACCGCGCCGGGGGCGTGGAAGAATGCAGCGGAGACCACCGGCTATCGCCAAGGCGTGTTGCTGGAGGGGGAGAGTGGCGGCATCTTCTGCGACCCGCAGCTGGGCTGTTCCGATCGGTTGGTGGCGGTGGACATATCCACGGCCGAGTCGCGCCAGTTCAGCCAGGAACTGCGCCTCGCCTCCGCGTTCGACGGGCCCTTCAATTTCAGCCTGGGGGCCAACTATCTACGCTATACCACGGAGGACAAGTACTACGTCTTCTTCAACTCCATCAGTCTGATCGCAGCATTGGGTAGTGGAACGTCCGGCGGTACGCGCCTACCGTATGTCGCGGGTCAGACCGACAATGGGGTCTGCCTGCCGAACGGGTACGCGCCCGGTGATCCGGCTGACGTGTATGGGGTCACTCAATGTGTGTACATGGACCCCAATCCCATCGGCAGTGTCAATGACAAGGGCCACAACTACTTCCTCAGTCGCAACCCCTACACCCTGCACTCGCATGCGCTGTTCGGCGAGGCCTACTACCAGCTCACCCCGAATCTGAAGCTGACGATGGGCGCGCGCTGGTCGGTCGATAAGAAGGACGCCCCTCGGATCCCGACCTGGACGCTGGCGTCGCTGACCGTGGGGTATCCCACCGCCGAGGTCATTTCGCAGAAGTGGCAGGAGCCCACCGGCCGCCTGGTGCTGGACTGGAAGCCGGATCTGGCCTTCACCGACGAAACCTTGGTGTACGGATCGTTCGGCAGGGGCTACAAGGCGGGCGGTGCCAATCCGCCGGGCTTTGTTTACACCTACTATGCCGATCCCATTCAGTCCCAGGGCCTGGGGGCCCAGTCGGCCACCCGGCCGCACACCTTCAAGCCGGAGTTCGTCAATGCCTGGGAAATCGGCAGCAAGAACACGCTGTTCGATGGGCGGCTGACCGCCAATCTGGCGGCGTTCTACTACAACTACCACGACTACCAGATCTCAGAGATCGTTGACCGCTCGGCGTTCAACCGCAACTTTGACGCCGAGATCTGGGGCTTTGAGCTGGAAACCGACTGGTACGCCCTGGAGCAGCTGCGACTGGGCTTCAAGGGGGGCTATCAGCGCACCCGTATCGGCGACGGTGAGCAGGCGGTGGACTTGATGGACCGCACCGCCGGCAACGAGGACTGGGTGGTGGTACGGCCATTCCCCACCTACGCGTCCAGCTGCATCCTGCCGGAATGGTTGTTCTCGGGGCTCATGTATCCGACGACCGATGGGGTCATGGGGCCAGTCGGGGTGGGGGGTGTCGGTGGGGGCAACTCCGGTGGCTGCGAAATCGCCTATCTGAATGGCAACGATCCGGTCACCAATCTGCCCTACGTACCCAATCCCACCGAACAGGGATCAGCGGGCACGTTGCAGTTCCACCCGAACTATCCGGGATGGGATCCGGCCACCGCGCCGAACAACGGCGAGGGCTTTGACAAGGACCTGTCCGGCAACGAACTGCCGAACGCCCCGAATTACACCCTTACCCTGACCGGCGACTACATCCAGCCGCTGGGCAACGCCTGGATGATGACCCTGCATGCCGATGTGCACTGGCAGTCGAAATCGTGGTGGCGCATCTTCAACGACCATGAGTTCAGCCGGCTGGACGACTACTACACCACCAACCTGGCGGCGATCTTCCTCCATGAAGCGTCCGGCTGGAATGTGATGGCCTATATCAAGAATGTGTTCGACGAGACCGCCATCTCCGGTGCGTTTCTCAACTCCGACGATACCGGCCTGACCACCAACATCTTCCTGACCGAACCGCGACTGTTTGGCCTGCGGGTGACCAAGACCTGGGATGGTGGGGCGACCCTGGGGAGCTTCGGGCGGCGTTTTGGTGCTGATCACGTGTGGCCGCTGACGCTGGAAGTGGGCGGGCAGGTGCAGCGGGTGGACGGCAACAACACGGCCGCGCTACCGACGTTTTACGATGCCTTCTCCGGGCCCTTGGACATCGCCGAGCGTGGGCAGCGTGCGGATCTGGGCTGGGGGCAGACACGGGAGGTCACGCTGGGTTGGCGGCCCAACGCGGGCCCGTGGCAGCTGTCGGTGGGGTATCGCCAGGGCAGCCTGCGGGACACGGTCAGCGGGCAGGCTTCCTGGGACACCGAGCCCTTCTGCCCGCTGGTGGGCGGGCCTTTCGCGGCACAGTGCACCAATCCGACGGCGCCACCGATCTTTGCGGATTTGCAATCGTATTCACAGACCAATCGGGTGGCGGCGGAAATGCAGGCGTCCGAGGCCTACCGGCTGTTTGACCTTACGATCCGCCGGGACCTGAATCTCGACGCCTTCTCACGGTCGAGTGTGGCGCTGGCGCTGCGGCGGGCGCGACTGAATGCCCGGACACAGGCCATGCTGGAAGGCGTGCCGGATTGGACGATTCCGGAGAACGTGGACGTCTTCGTGGTCGCTGATCGGCCGGTCACCCACACCGTGTACCAAGCGGACTTCGAGGCGCATCGCAGCTTTGATGGTACCGGCCCACTGCTGACCTGGAGTGCCGCATCACCGCTGTTTGGCAATCTGCAGTCGGGGGTGGTGGAGCTGGACTGGTCGCTGAGTGGGGGTGCCTTGTTTGGTCGTCAGAACACCCGGATTGCGGACAGCCAGGAGTCAGAGTGGTACTACGCATGGACGTCATCGCAGGCCAGCGGGTTCCAGCAGCCACCGCAGACACCGACCACCACCACCGAGCGGACCGTGCCGGGCGCGCGTCGCAGCACCTCGACCACGGTTCCGATGGTGGGGGGCACGCTGGGGCTGAGCTATCGGGTCAACAGCCTGAACCTGTCAGCCGGTTACCGATGGGAACGCTACATCGACGCCATCGACGGTGGGGTGGAAGATCGCCGGACCTACGACCGCACCATCCAGGGTCCGACGCTCAAGCTGGGGATCGGATTCGGGGGCTGATTGTCAGGCAGCCCGTTGCAAGGCGGCGAGCATGACTCGCCGCCTTTCTCGGGGCGGCGGCGGATAAGGGCTCGGCACGGCCAGTCAACGGGCGTATGCTGTTGTCACTCGCATCACGCCAACACCGGGCGCTGCTGCAGGGGCGCCAGGCAGCCGGGCCGTGAGACCCGGGTTGGGGATGCGGGCTTGATCCACACCCTGGAGGCGCGTCATGAATCCCGTAGACACCCTGACGTTTCTGAACCGTTTGATTGTCACCACCAAGAATGGCGAAAGCACGCTGGAGGCTGCTGCGCAGGAAGCCCATCATGCCGAGCTGAAATCGGCGCTGGAGGACTATGCGCAGTTCTTTCACAAGGCGGCCGAGGACCTCACGGCGGCGGCGCAGCGGCTGGGCGGTCATCCGCATCCGCGCGCCAGCTTCGACAACACGCTGCATCGTTTCATGATGCACCTGCGGGCCCTGGCCTATGGCCGCAACGAGACGACGATTCTCGAGGATGCCGAGCAGGAGGAGTCGCTGGCGGATGAGCTGTATGCCGACGTGCCCAACTGGGACCTGCCCGATGACATCCGGGCGCTGGTGATGCGCCAGGGCGAGATGGCGCGCAAGCTTCACGACAATGTCCACGCGCTACGGGCGCGTCTGCTGCATTGAGTACGTCTCCGACGTGGCCGTATGCCCATGGTGGTCCGCCACTGGCGGGGGTGATGCGGTCCACGCCGGAGGATTTCGTGGTGGAGGAGCTGCCGGCGCTCACGCCCGATGGCGAGGGTGAGCACGACTGGTTGTGGGTGCGCAAGCGCGGCGCCAACACGGAGTGGTTGGCGACGGCTCTGGCGCGGTTCGCCGGCGTGTCGGCGCGAGATGTCGGCTACGCCGGGCGCAAGGACCGGCATGCGCTGACCACCCAGGCCTTTACGGTCTATCTCCCCGGTCGGCCGTCGCCGGACTGGTCGCAGTTGGGGCTGCCCGGGGTGACGGTGCTGTCGCAGCAACGACACCGGCGCAAGCTCAAGCGCGGCGCCTTGAAGGGCAACCATTTTCAGCTGCGGCTGCGACAGGTCAGCGGCGACCCGGCCGCGTTTGCCGCCGTATTGGCGCAGGTGCAGCAGCGCGGGGTGCCCAACTATTTCGGGGAGCAGCGGTTCGGGCGGGGGGGAGACAATCTGGCGCGCGCCGAGATGATGTTCTCGGGACAGCGGATGCGGCGGCAGGAGCGCGAGTTGCTGATATCGGCGGCGCGTTCCGCAGTGTTCAACGCCGTACTGTCGGCGCGCGTGGCCCAGGCGAGCTGGGACCGTGGCCTGGCAGGCGAGGTCTGGTCACTGGAGGGTTCGCGCAGCTGGTTCGGTCCGGAAGCGGAGACACCGGAGCTCGCCGCGCGGCTGGCTGCGGCCGACATCCACCCCAGTGGGCCCCTGTGGGGCCGCGGGGCGCTGCCGTCGGTCGACGCGGCGGCGCAGTTGGAGGGTGAGGCCGTGGCAAGCCTGAAGACACTGCGGGACGGACTGGAGCGGGTCGGGTTGACCCAGGACCGGCGTGCCCTGCGGTTGATGCCGCAGGCGCTGCAAGCGGAATGGGAGGACGACGCGACCCTGTGCCTCCGTTTCAGTCTGCCACCGGGCACGTATGCCACGGTGGTGCTGCGCGAGCTGGTGTCGGCGCATTCGCCATCACCGATGGCCACTCCGGGGGCGAACCCGCCCCCGGAGTGATCGGGACAGGTCAGCCGCCCAGCAGGCCGCCGAAGAGGCCGCCGCCGCCCACGCAGTTCTCGGCGTCTTCGTAGTTCTCATCCACGACGTTGTTGATCCACTGGGTGATGAGATCGAAGGCCTCGGTGTGCACCGTGCTGCGGGCCAGTGGCGGCATGCGGGCCGCCAGCGTGGTGGCCTCGGGCCCGATGCGGTAGGGCAGGATGCTGTCCTCGGCGCTGCCGGGCACGATGTCGTGCTCACGGCCGCCACGACCTTCGGTGCCGCTCGCGGTCGGTCCCTTGCAGATGCCATAGGTGGCATTCACCGCCCGGAACACGTCGAGGTAATAGCCGGTGTTCTGGGCCAGGCCGCGCGGGTTGTGGCAGTGGGCGCAGTTGACTTCCAGATAGCTGCGCACGCGCGCCTCGATGTCGGCATCGGAGCCCGCCGGATAGCCGGAACTCCCGGGCACATTGAAGATGGCGTTGTGCTCGACGGTGGTGACGACGTGGCTGACCGGGTCCTCCACCATGCCTTCGGGGCACTGCGACAGCAGCCCGTTCTGACACCACCAGAGAATCTGGTTGGCGCCGGCCACGGGATGACTGGCCTGACCGGAGGGGAAGGGCGACTCGGTCGCGTAGGCGCGGTTCATGTTGCGCGGCTTCGGGCCGATCGGGGCGGTGCCGGTCTCGGCATCGTCATTGGCATGGCAGCTCAGGCACTGGTTGGCGTTGGGCAGCGTGTAGCTGTTGGTGCTGCCGGTATGCAGCACGTTGCTGTCCACGTCGTGGTAGTCCCAATGGACACTGGCGGTGCCGCCCTGCTGGGTGAGCCGGGCCACTTTGTGGCCGTTCTCTTCCGCCCAGACATACTCCAGGCCGTCCCAATAGACCTTGCCGTCGGCGCGCTGCCGCTTGATCAACAGGCGCGTTTCGGCAGGCGTTTCGGTGCCGGCGGTTTCGTCCGGGAAGGAGAAGGTCTTGGCGATGATGGTGCCCACCGGGAACAGGATGGCGGCGTTCTCGCCGTCGTTGCCGTCCTTGTAGATGGCCTGCTGTCCTTCGGGCAGGAAGGCCACCCGGTATTTCACCGAGTAGTCGGTGAACAACTTGCTGTTGAGGACGTACGGCACGCCACGGCCGTTGGGCGCGCTGGTCGGGTCTTCGGCATCGGCGAACAGGTGGTACTGGTCCAGCGTCGGGCAGTTCACCTTGTAGGCCGCTTCATTGATCTGGCCGGTCGGCGTGCTGGCTTCGCACAGCGCCTTCACTTCTTCGTCGGTCGGCGCGGGATCGATGTCGCCCGAGGGCGTGTACGGCGGGATCACCACGGGGGCCAGCGGCGGCATGTTGCGGCCATAGGCCTCGACGCACTGATGGGCGCTCATGTCGAGATCGGCCGGGAAGTTGCCGAGCCCGGCCACCTGCGCCAGCAGCACTTCCAGGCTGAGGTTGGGCAGGGCGAGCACCAGTTCCAGGCCGTCCAGACCATGGAAGTTGGAGAACGTCAGGCTGTCGTCGCTGAAGTGGTTGTCGGCGTCGATGCAGGAAAACCACCACTCCGGTTTGATGCGCTGGTGCTCGTCGTCGAACTTGTACTGGTTGTAGCGGCAGCTGGGGTTCGGGTACTGGTTGCCCTGGATCGGCTTGCCGTCGGCATCTGCGGGAATTGCCTGTCCGTTGGCATCGGTGGGATAGGGGCAGTCGGCGTCATACTCGTCGCTGTACCCGTCCCAGATGATGTGACCGCCGTTGTAGCCGCCGCCGCCCAGCAGGTTCTTGAGACCGACGATGAGCGGAAACACGGAAGTGATCTGCTCGCCGCCGGTGGCCAGGATGGTGGCCAGGTCCGGGGGGGGCAGTTTGTTGCCGTTGTTGCGGAAGGTGTTGTTCCAGATGTGCATGGCCTCGGTGTACATGTCGAGGCGGCGGTCACCGGGGTCGCCAAACAGCTCGTAGCTGGTGTGGATGATGCCGGCGGTACCGTTGTCTTCGAAGGTGTTGTCGAAGATGTCGATCTTGTCGTAGGCCAGGGTGATCATGCCCGAGCCGGCAGGCACGTTGCTGACGATGCTGCCCGGCTCCGCGAAGTTCGGCACGTTGTTGTTGCGCGAGAGGTTGCGGAACATGCGCGTCTCGCTGCCGTAGCGGGTCAGGCCATCGAGGTCGTAGATCAGGAAGCCGCCGGTGTTGCACTCGGCCAGGTTGTCCGAGTACTCGCCGCGACGCACGTTCTCGATCTCGAAGCCGAACACGTTGTAGGCGGCGCGGCTGGTGCGGATGATGGCGTTGTCGGTCTGACCGACGTAGATGCCGGCATCCGAGGCGCCGATGGATTCCGTGTCCTCGACCAGGATGTTCTGCGAGTTGACCGGGTAGATGCCATAGCGGCCGGAGGCGGTGCTGGTCTCGTAGTCATCCAGTTCCGCGTTGCAGCCCACCTGCATCTTGGTGGTGTAGTTGCTGGCGTTGATGGTGTCTTCGTTGTCGGTCTTGCGGCCGGAGGACCAGATTGCGCGCACGCGGCTCAGCGTGCCGAAGTTCACACCCTGCAGTTTGAAGGCATCGCCGGGCGGGTCGAGCACTGTCAGGTCCTCCACCCAGATGCCGCGCACGTTGGTGGCCAGCAATCCCTCCTGGGTGGTGCTGTTCTTGAACGACAGTACGGTCTTGTCCTTGCCGGCGCCGCGCACGCGAACATTCTCGGTGCTGGACAGCTGGATGCCCGAGGTCAGCTCGAAATAGCCTTCGGTGAACTCGATGACGTCACCCGGCTTGGCGTCGATCATCGCCAGCACCATTTCGGTGGTGGCGTCGGGGCCGGGCTCGATGATGAACAGGCGACCGGCTTTATCCGGGTCGGGTGTTCCCGGTGTGGAACTCAGGGAGTCTCCACCGCCACAGGCGGCGAGGAGCAGGGCTAGCGACAAGGCTGGCAGGAGGCGTGACATGGGAAACCCTCGTGAACTTCTTATGACGGAGGGTATTGGAGGCCATTCGCCTCGCGGGGGCAATGGTAATTTCGCGCTTGCCGGTAATCTGGCGCGCTTCTTGCAGCTTCAGCTCAGGCGTTGTTTGATGCGTCCGGACAGCGCGCCCATGTCGGCGCGGCCGGCCACTTTCGGCTTGAGCCAGCCGATCACCTTGCCCATGTCGCGGCCGCTTTCGGCGCCGGTGGCGCTGACGGCTTCTTCGATCAGCGCGGTGATTTCCGAGTCACTCAGCGGCTGGGGCAGGTAGTGCTGCAGCACGATGATCTCGGCCGCTTCCTTGTCAGCCAGCTCCGCGCGATCTCCCGCGCGATACTGCTGTTCGGAGTCACGCCGCTGCTTGATCATCTTCTCGATGGCGGCGATGACCACGGCATCGGTCAGCGTGATCGACTCCACCACCTCGCGCTGCTTGAGCTCGGCGCTGAGCATGCGCAACACGCTCAGGCGCGCCTTGTCGCCCGCCCGCATCGCGGTCTTGATGTCTTCGGTGATCCGGAGCGTCAGGTCGGTCATGGCGGTCAGTGGCGGTGGCAAACAAGAAACGACAACGGGCCCGTGGGGCCCGTCAGCGGATGCAGCAGTCGTGGCGGCGCGCGTGAGCGGCCGCTCACAGCCTCAGTAGAGGCGCGTACGACGGTTGGCTTCGCGGGAAACCTTCTTCGCCTGGCGCTTCACGGCGGCGGCACGCTTGCGCTTGCGCTCCATGCTGGGCTTTTCGAAGGCTTCCTTCTTGCGGACATCGGTCAGGACGCCGGCCTTCTCGCAGGTGCGCTTGAAGCGACGCAGCGCAACCTCGAACGGCTCATTTTCACGGACGCGAACACTGGGCATGCAATTTAGTCTCGATGTGACGGACGGGCAGGCGGGGTCAGTCCCGTCTGCATAAAGGGGCGCAGATTCTATGCGCAGGGCGGCTGTAATGCAAAATACGTTTCCATGACCGTTCTCGCCCTTGAATCTTCCTGCGATGAAACCGCCGTCGCGCTCTATGACGACGCTGCGGGTTTGCGCGCCCATCGCCTGCACTCGCAGGTGGCCCTGCATGCCGAATATGGTGGCGTGGTGCCCGAGCTGGCCTCGCGGGACCACCTGTCACGTGTGGTGCCGCTGGTCCGCGAAACGCTGGCCGCGTCGGGCCTGTCCGTTGCCGACCTGAGTGGTGTGGCCTACACCGCCGGCCCCGGGTTGATCGGGGCCCTGATGGTGGGCGGTGCGCTGGCTGCGGGCATGGCACTGGCGCTGGAGCTGCCGCTGATTCCGCTGCATCACATGGAGGGTCACCTGCTGGCGCCGATGCTGGAACCCTCGCCGCCGGCCTTCCCCTTCGTGGCGCTGCTGGTCTCCGGTGGCCATACCCTGCTGGTCGCGGTCGAAGGCCTTGGGCGCTACCGGTTGCTCGGCGAAAGTCTGGATGACGCCGTCGGTGAGGCGTTCGACAAGACGGCCAAGATGCTGGGGCTGCCCTATCCCGGTGGACCGCAACTGGCGGCGCTGGCGGCGCAGGGGCGTGCGGACCAGTACCGTTTCCCACGGCCGATGACGGACCGTCCCGGCATGGACTTCAGCTTTTCCGGGCTGAAGACCGCGGTGCGCAGCCGGCTGCCGCCGCCCGAGGACGCACAGGCACGCGCCGATCTGGCCCATGCGTTTCAGGAGGCGGTGACCGACACGCTCACCATCAAGTGTGCACGGGCCATCGAGGCCACGGGGTTCTCACGTCTGGTGGTGGCGGGCGGTGTTGGCGCCAACCTGCGGCTGCGCGAGCGTCTTGGTACCTGGTGCGCGGAGCAGGGGGTGGGGCTGTACTTCCCGCGTCAGGCATTCTGTACCGACAACGCTGCGATGATGGCGTACGTCGGGTGGCAGCGCCGTGCCGAGGGGCGCGCGGCTGCGGAGGGCATTTTTGCCACGCCTCGCTGGTCACTGATGGAGTTGGCGCCGCCATGTCCGACCTGATCGTGCTGGAAGGCCTGGAGGTGCAGGCCCTGATCGGCGTCTACGATTGGGAGCGGACGGCGCGTCGTCCGCTGGTGTTCGATTTGCGGTTGCGCGTCGACCTGCGTCGGGCCGGGCGCTCCGACGATGTCGCCGACACGGTCGACTATGCGGCTGTTGCCGAGCAGGTGTCGGCGCTGGTTGCGCAGTCGACGCCGCAGTTGCTGGAGACCCTGGCAGAAAGCCTGTGCGCCCACCTGTTTGCACGGTTCATGGCGATCGAGGCGATCGAGCTGGTCGTGCACAAGCCCGGCATCCTGCCGCAGGTGCGGGATGTGCGGATCGAGATCTGTCGTCAGCGCTGAGAGCATGTAAAAAATCGCCCGCCTGCTGCGTTCGATTTTTCACAAGCGCTGAGTGCGCCAGGGCCTGTTGGCGCATCGCGACGTCAGAACTCGCTTCGGCACATACAGTACAGCGCGCTCCTTCTTCCTTGCGCTACGCCAAAAACGACCGCCGTCGCGGCGGTTGCCATCGTGTCAACAGGCCCTAGCTGCCGAGCCGCGCCAGTGCGACTGCGGTCAGGTCGTCGAACACCTGCACGCCCTGCAGGTCCGTTTCCGCGGCGGTGACGGTGCCGCGGCCGCTACGCACCAGCACCGGGCGGGCGCCGGCAATCCGCGCCTGCTCCAGATCCTCTGCGCGATCGCTGATCACCCAGCAGTCGTCCAGGCCGGTTTGCACACGGCGCGCGGCATCCTTGATCAGCTCCGCAGTGGTTTGGTTGCGGCCGAACAGCACGGCCTCCAGGCGGCCGCCGAGCGCACCGAGTCGCTTCTGCAGGCGATCAGCGGCGGCCAGCTGGCGATCCCGCTCGGCCGGGCCTTCGGCAGCACCGGCCAGGGTCAGCACGCGGTACCCGGCCTGACACAGCCGGGCGATGGCCTCGAGGCTGCCGGGCAGGGGGCGGCGCTCCAGCGGGCTGCCGCCGTCGAGGTGTTCCTGGATGACACCATCGCAGGCCAGCACGATCAGTTTGAGCTTTTCGGCGCCGGGCATGGAGGGGACCTCAGGGCAGCAGGGAGATGTCGGCCACAGAACGGCACAGGCGATCGAGACGGGCCAGCAGGTTCAATCGATTGGCGCGGACGGCGGCATCGTCGGCATTGACCATCACGGCTTCGAAGAAGGCATCGACGGGTTCACGCAGGGTGGCCAGGTTGACCAGTTGCGCGGTGTAGTCGTCGAGGGCGGCGTTGCGTTCCTCCAGCGCGGTCAGTGTGGTCCACAGGGCGTGCTCGGCGGTGTTGTCGAAGCGTTTTGGGTCGACCGTGTCACTGACCGCCTCCGCCTGCCTGAGAAGGTTGCGGACCCGCTTGTGCGCGGCCGCCAGATTGGCTGCCGCCGGGAGGGCCGCAAAGTGATGCACGGCATTGAGTCGGGCGTCGAAGTCCAGGGGCTGGGTGACGCCCAGGGCGCGGACGGCCTCGAAGGCCTCCGCGGTGATGGCGCGGTCCTCGCGAACCTGGCCAACGCGATAGGCGCGCAGGCGTTCCAGCACGAAGGTCAGCAGGGCGTCCACCGTGGCCTCGTCGCGGTCACCTGCAGGTTGTGCGGCCACGGCCTGGCGCAACAGCGGTGCCAGATCGAGCGGCCGCTGCCCTTCGATGCAGATGCGCAGCACGCCGAGAGCGGCGCGACGCAGGGCAAAGGGATCCTTGCTGGCGGTGGGCTTCTGGCCGATGGCGAAGATGCCGGCGAGGCTGTCCAGTTTGTCCGCCAGGGCCACCGCCTGACCGCCCAGGGTGCGGGGGATCGGCGTGCCCTGCTGCGTCGGCAGGTAGTGTTCGCGCACTGCCTGGGCCACATCAGCGGGCTCACCGCCCGCGGTGGCGTAGTAGCCGCCCATGAGGCCCTGAAGCTCGGGAAACTCGAACACCATCTTGGTGACCAGGTCGCACTTGCTGAGCTGGGCGGCGCGCGCGACATCGGCGAGCGCGCGACTGTCGTCGGTGAGCTGGGCGGCAATCTCGGCGGCCAGTCCCTGAATGCGGTGGGCCTTGTCGGCCACGCTGCCGAGCGACTGCTGGAAGGTGACGGCGGCCAGCTGCTGGGCGTAGGCCTCGAGGGGCTGTTTGAGGTCCTGCTGATAGAAGAACAGGGCATCGCTCAGGCGCGGGCGCACCACGCGCTCGTTGCCGGTGATCACCTGCTGCACATCGCGGCTTTCGATGTTGGCCACGGTGATGAAGGCGTTGGTGAGGCGGGTCTGCTGCGGGTCCGAAAAGACAGTGAAATAGCGCTGGTTGGTTTCCACCGTGGCGACGATCACTTCGGGCGGCAGCTGCAGGTAGGCGTCTTCGAAATGGCCGGTAATGGCGACCGGCCACTCGACCAGCGCCGTGACCTCGTCCAGCAGGGATTCGGTGATGCGTGCGTGACCGCCGATCCGCTGCGCCTCGGCTTCGATCTGGCTGCGGATCCGGCTTTTGCGAGTGTCGACGTCGACCATCACCCGGGCATCGTGCAGCGCGTCGAGGTACTCGGCCGGCTGCCGTAGCGGGATCGCCGCCGGGGCGTGGAACCGATGTCCGAAGGTCTGTCGGTCGGCGGTCAGCCCGAAGGCCTGCAGCGGCACCACGGTTTCGCCCATGAGGCAGCACAGCCACTGCACCGGGCGCACGAAAGTGTCGTCTCCGCTGCCCCAGCGCATGCGTTTCGGCACCAGGGTGTCCATTTGCTTGAGGGCCTCATCAAGAAGGCCTTGCAGCAGTGAGACGGTCGTCGCGCCGGGCTCGGTGCGGCTGAAGAACAATTTGCCGTCGCGCTCCCCCAGCTCGGAGAACGCCACGCCACAGGAGCGGGCGAATCCCAGCGCCGCAGGGGTGGGCTGACCTTCCTTGAGGGCCGCCTTGAGCGCCGGGCCGCTGCGCTCGATGACCTGCTCGGATTGGGTTTCGGCGACGTCGGCGATGATCACGGCAAGGCGACGCGGGGTGGCCAGGCGGGTCATGGCCCCATGGGCGATGCCGCGACGGTCCAGGCCTTGCGCGAGGCTGTCCGACAAGGCGTCGGCGAGTGGGAGCATGTAACGGGCCGGCAGGTCTTCCGTGCCGATTTCGAGCAGCAGGTCCAGGGACATTGCGGTCAGGTCATTCGATCAGGGGGTGGCTGCGGCCGCGGCGCGCAGCATCGGGAAGCCCAGCGTTTCGCGGGCCTGGTAGTAGGCTTCGGCGCAGCCCCGCGCCAGGGTGCGAACGCGCAGGATGTAGGCCTGACGCTCGGTGACGCTGATGGCGCCCCGCGCGTCCAGCAGGTTGAAGGCATGACTGGCCTGGATGGCGCGCTCGTAGGCGGGCAGCGGCAGCGGCGTATCGAGGCCCAGCAGATGCTGGCACTCGGCTTCGGCCTTGCTGAAGCGTTCGAACAGGGTCGCAGTATCGGCGTGCTCGAAGTTGTAGGTGGATTGCTCCACCTCGTTCTGGTGGTAGACGTCGCCGTAGGTCACCACGCGGCCGCCGGTGTCCGACCACACCAGGTCGTAGACGGATTCCTTCTTCTGGATGTACATCGCCAGGCGTTCCAGGCCGTAGGTGATCTCGCCCGCCACCGGGCGGCACTCGATGCCCCCCACCTGCTGAAAATAGGTGAACTGGGTGACCTCCATGCCGTTGAGCCAGACCTCCCAGCCCAGCCCCCAGGCCCCGAGGGTGGGGGATTCCCAGTTGTCCTCGACGAAGCGGATGTCGTGGGTGAGCGGGTCGAAGCCCAGCATGCGCAGCGAATCCAGATACAGGTCCTGGATGTTGGCCGGGCTCGGCTTCATCAGCACCTGGAACTGGTAGTAGTGCTGCAGGCGGTTGGGGTTTTCGCCGTAGCGGCCGTCGGTAGGGCGGCGGCTCGGCTGTACGTAGGCGGTGTTCCAGGGCTCGGGGCCCAACGCGCGCAGGAAGGTGGCCCAGTGGAAGGTGCCGGCGCCCATTTCCATGTCCATGGGCTGGACCACCACGCAGCCGTGTCCGGCCCAGAAGGTCTGCAGCTTCAGAATCAGGTCCTGGAAGGTCATGTCGGTGCGGCAAAAATCGTTTGGGGGCGCGAGTATAGCGAAGCGGCGGCAGCGCCCGGCGCCCAGCGTCGGGTGTTTCGGCTAGCATGGTGCCGCCAAACGCGCCGCTCGCGCTGGACGGTCGGTTGACCGAGCGTGGCATGCTTCATGCTTCATTTTGGCGCACGCCCATTCAGGGCCACCGCATCTGTCATCCACCACTGACCAAGCAGGAGAACCCCATGTCGGGTCAAGACGTTCTGAACACCATCAAAGAGAAAGGCGTGAAGTTTGTCGACTTCCGCTTCTGCGACACCAAGGGCAAGGAGCAGCACGTCACCGTGCCGGCTCACACCATCGACGACAGCCTGTTCACGGAAGGCAAGATGTTCGACGGCTCTTCGATCGCCGGCTGGAAGGGCATCAACGAGTCCGACATGATCCTGATGCCGGACCCCGAGAGCGCCTTCCTGGATCCCTTCTATGAAGATCCGACTCTGGTCATCAGCTGCGATGTGCTGGAACCCGCCACCGGGCAGGGCTATGAGCGCGACCCGCGTTCGCTCGCCAAGCGCGCCGAGGCCTACCTGAAGAGCACCGGCATTGCCGACACCGCGTTCTTCGGCCCGGAGAACGAGTTCTTTGTGTTTGACTCGGTGCGCTGGGAAGCCGGCATGAAGGGCTGCTCGGTGGAGATCGACTCCGAAGAAGCGGCCTGGAACACCAACAAGGCCTACGAAGGCGGCAACATGGGGCACCGTCCCGGCGTCAAGGGCGGCTACTTCCCCGTGCCACCCGTCGACTCCCTGCACGATCTGCGTGCCGCCATGTGCGACACCCTGGATGCCATCGGCGTGCCGGTGGAAGTGCATCACCACGAAGTGGCCACCGCCGGCCAGTGCGAAATCGGTGTGAAGTTCAACACCCTGACCCACAAGGCTGACGAAGTGCTGAAGCTGAAGTACGTGGTCCAGAACGTGGCCCACCAGTTCGGCAAGACCGCGACCTTCATGCCCAAGCCCATCGTTGGTGACAACGGCAGCGGCATGCACGTGCACCAGTCCCTGTCGAAGGACGGCAAGAACCTGTTCTCCGGCGACGGCTACGGCGGGCTGTCGGAAACCGCGCTGCACTACATCGGCGGTATCCTCAAACATGCCAAGGCGATCAACGCCTTCACCAACCCGGGGACCAACAGCTACAAGCGTCTGGTGCCGGGCTTTGAAGCACCGGTGATGCTGGCCTACTCGGCACGCAACCGTTCAGCCTCGATCCGCATTCCGTACATTGCCAACCCCAAGGGTCGTCGTATCGAAGTGCGCTTCCCCGACAGCCTGGCCAACCCCTACTTCGCATTCGCTGCGATGATGATGGCGGGCCTCGACGGGATCCAGAACAAGATCGATCCGGGTGGTCCGTCCGACAAGGACCTCTACCACCTGCCGCCGGAAGAGGACGCCAAGATCCCGCGCGTCTGCCACTCGCTGGACATGGCGCTGGAAGCCCTCGACCAGGATCGCGAGTTCCTGCTCAAGGGGGGCGTCTTCACCAACGACCTGATCGATGCCTACATCGAGCTGAAGATGGCTGAAGTGACCCGCTTCCGGATGACCACGCATCCGGTCGAGTTCGACATGTACTACTCGATGTAATCGAGCCGGGCATGGTCGTCGGCGGTCCCGCGTAACGGGGCAGGCCAAGGCGACATGGCATGTTGCAAAAAACCCCGCGAAAGCGGGGTTTTTTGTGTCGTGCGCCCACGATTGGTGCGCGAAGGGGGCGTGACATTCCCTAATGCACCATTACTGTGCATTGGGATACGCCCATTGCACGAAGGTTTTGCCTCGTTTCACAAGGCGACCCTCGGATTTGCGTGCACCAAATAAGTGCATAAAAGGGCAAAAACGCGTAGCGTAGGCCGTGCTGCATTGGCGCAGCTTTTGCTTTGGCCTATCCATGAAACTGGTTCCCCGCCCGCGACCCAAGCCGGACTGGATCCTCGACGGCGTCACCACGGCCGTGATCGCCCTCGATGACCGTCTGTGCGTGACCGCGCTCAACTCCGCCTGTGAGAGCCTGTTCGGGGTGTCCCGGCGGCTGGCGCTCGGGCAGCCGCTGGTGGAGGGGGTGCCGCACTTTCTGCCGTTGCGGCAGCGCTTGCAGACGGCGCTGGAACAGGCCCTGGGATTCATCGAGCGGGAGCTTCGTCTCAGCCGCAACGGCGACCCGGCCATCACCGTGGATTGCACCGTCACCCCCTATGTTGGCGGCAAGATTCCAGGCCTGTTGCTGGAGTTGTTGCCGCTCGATCGTCACATGCGCATCTCCCGCGACGAGCTGATGCTGGCGCAGCACCAGGCCAGCCGGGAGCTGATTCGCGGCCTCGCCCACGAGATCAAGAATCCGCTTGGGGGGATCCGGGGCGCGGCCCAGCTGCTGGAGCGCGAGTTCCCCGACTCCGAGCACCGGGAGTACACACGGGTGATCATCCGTGAGGCGGATCGCCTGCAGAACCTGGTCAACCGCATGCTTGGCCCCAACCGGCTGCCGCAGAAAGCGGCCCTCAATGTCCACGAGGCATTGGAGCACGTGCGGCAGCTGGTACAGGCGGAGGCCCCCAGCGGCGTCAGCTTCCTGCGCGACTATGACCCCTCGATTCCCGAGGTGGTGGCGGATCGCGAACAGTTGATCCAGGCCACGCTCAACCTGGTCCGCAACGCGGTTCAGGCGCTGGCGGGGCAGGGCGTGGTGACCTTGCGGACCCGCACCAAGCGCCAGATCACCATCGGCCAGCAACGGCACCGGTTGGTGGTGCAGGTGGATATCGAGGACAGCGGCCCGGGTATTCCCGCAGCGCTGCTCGACAAGATCTTCTATCCGATGGTCACCACCCGCGCAGACGGCACCGGTCTCGGCTTGCCGATCGCGCAATACCTCATCCACAGCCACGGGGGTTTGATCGAGTGTCGATCGCGCCCCGGCTGCACGGTTTTCTCGATGTATCTGCCCTTGGAACATGCCTCATGAATGTCTGGGTCGTCGACGATGATGAATCCATCCGCTGGGTGCTGGAAAAATCCCTCGCGCGCGATGGTCTGAAGCCCCGCAGCTTTCCCGGTGCGGCCGAGCTGCTCGATGCGTTGGAGGAGGAAGAGCCGGACGTGCTGCTCTCCGATATCCGCATGCCGGGTGTGGATGGTCTCGAATTGATGGCGCGGGTGCGGGCAGCCCACCCCACGCTGCCCGTCATCATCATGACGGCGCATTCCGATCTGGATGCGGCGGTGGCGGCGTACAAGGGCGGGGCCTTCGAGTACCTGCCCAAACCCTTCGATGTTGACGTGGTGTCCGGCCTGGTGCGGCGCGCGGCCGAAAGCCGGGCGGCCGCCAGCGGTCCTGCGCCCGAGCCGGCAAGGGCCGCCATCATCGGCGAGGCGCCTGCGATGCAGGACGTGTTCCGTGCCATTGGTCGGCTGTCGCAGAGCCAGATCACGGTGTTGATCACCGGTGAGTCGGGCTCCGGCAAGGAGCTGGTTGCGAGAGCGCTGCATGTGAACAGCCCGCGTGCGCAGCGGCCCTTCATTGCCATCAACACGGCTGCCATCCCCAAGGATCTGCTCGAAAGCGAGTTCTTCGGGCATGAGCGGGGCGCCTTCACCGGTGCGGCAGCGCAGCGGAAGGGGCGCTTCGAGCAGGCAGACGGCGGCACGCTGTTCCTGGATGAAATCGGGGACATGCCGGCAGATCTGCAGACCCGCCTGCTGCGGGTGCTGTCGACCGGCGAGTTCTATCGTGTCGGCGGCGTGGCGCCAGTGAAGGTGGATGTGCGTGTCATTGCAGCCACCCATCAGGATCTGGAGTCCCTGGTGCGCGATGGCCGCTTCCGCGAGGACCTCTATCACCGGCTCAATGTGATTCGCGTACGGATTCCCTCGCTGGCGGAGCGGCGGGAGGATGTGCCGTTGCTGATGGCGCATTTTCTCGCGCAGGCGGCGCGGGAGCTGTCGGTCGAACCCAAGCGCCTGCGGCCGGAGGTGCTGGATCGGCTCAGCCGTTTCGAGTGGCCGGGCAACGTGCGACAGCTCGAGAATGTCTGCCGTTGGCTGACGGTGATGGCGCCGGGGCAGGATGTCCACCTCGCTGACCTGCCGCCGGAGCTGCAGGACGCCGTGGCCGGTGCCGGCGCGGGAGGGGAGGCGCTGTCGGTCACTGCCGCCGGACTGAGCCCGGAAGATTGGCCGCAATTGCTGCAGCACTGGGCGGACCGGGCATTGGCCGGCGGCCAGAACGACCTTCTCGAAGAAGCTACGGCGGCTTTCGAGCGCACCCTTATCCTGTCCGCCTTGCGTGCCACGGACGGTCAGCGCCAGGAGGCGGCCCGACGGCTCGGGTGGGGGCGCAATACGCTGACCCGGAAAATCAAGGAGTTGTCACTGGACGTTTGAGAGCAGGCCCGAAGGGCTTGCCATTCTTCTATATTTCTATAAAACTAGAATTATGAAATCAGAAGAAGCCGTCGAACGTCTGGCTGCCCTCGCGCAAGCGGGACGCCTCGCCATCTTCCGCAGCCTGGTGGTGGCCGGTCCGGCAGGCCGTTGCCCTGGTGAGCTGCAGGCACAGCTCGACATCACGCCGTCGGTGCTGTCGTTTCACCTCAAGGCGCTGCGGCAGTCGGGGCTGGTCCAGGTGCGGCAGGACGGGCGCTACCTCTATTACTCCGCGGACTTCGCGACGATGAACGCCCTGGTGGGATACCTCACGGAAAACTGCTGTGCCGAAGGTGGCGAGGCCTGCGCGCCAGGGGGGATCGCGTGCGCCACGTCCTGATCCTGTGTACCGGCAACAGCGCCCGCTCCATCCTGGGGGAGGCCTTGATCAATCATCTTGGCAATGGCCGAGTGCGAGGACACTCTGCGGGCTCGCAGCCGAAGGCACTGCCGCATCCCATGGCGTTTGAGGTGCTGCAGGCGGTGGGCATTGCAACAGCGGGCCTGCACAGCAAGTCCTGGGACCGGTTCTCCGGAGCGGATGCGCCTCGCCTGGACCTGGTGATCACGGTTTGTGACGCCGCAGCCAATGAAGTCTGTCCCTGGTTCCCCGGGCCGGCAGTGCGCGCGCACTGGGGGCTGCCCGATCCGCCGGCAGCTGGCGACGAGCAGGCGCAGCGAGCGCGTTTCACGGCGGTGCGGGATGCGCTGCATGCGAGGATCGAAACGCTGATGGGCTGGCCCGATGCCGCCTGGGACCACGCCGATTTCGGGGCGCGGGTGCAGCGCCTCCACGACATCCTTCCCCGCCCCGAATGAGCGGGCATCGACTGGTCTGGGCGCTCGGGGCAGCGCAGTTGCTCGCCTGGGCATCGAGTTACTACCTGCTGGCGACGCTGGCGCGGCCGATGGCGAACCACTTCGATCTGGCGCCCGTCTGGCTCTACGGTGCGTTTTCTGCGGCGTTGGTGCTGGCGGCCTGCATCGGTCCGGCGTCGGGTGCGTTGATCGACCGCTTCGGTGGGCGTCGTGTGCTGATGCTCTCCAACGTCCTGTTTGCCATGGCCCTCGGGGTCATGGCGAGCGCCAGTGACATGCGGCAACTGCTGGCAGGGTGGCTATTGCTGGGAGTGGCGATGCCCTTCGGGCTGTACGACGCGGCGTTCGCCACCCTGGTTCGACTGCGCGGGGCGTCGGCGCGTGGCGGTATCGTCGGGGTCACCTTGATCGCCGGCTTCGCCAGCTCGGTCAGTTGGCCGCTATCGGCCTGGGGCGAGACCCAGTACGGCTGGCGTTGGGTTTGCGCGGGGTGGGCGCTGCTGCACCTGACGCTTGGCCTGGGCATCCACGCGGTGGCGGTCCCGAGTCTGACGCGTGCCTTTGGTGCCGGCAGGCCGGATCCGGTGGCACCGGCGGCCACGCACGCGGCACCGCTGAGCGCACTGGTTCTGATTGCGCTGGCGTTTACTGCCAGCGGCTTCGTGTTCGCGGCGATGGCGACGCATCTGCCCGCGTTGCTGTTGTCCAGCGGGGCCGCGCCAGCGGTGGCGGTGGGTGCGGCATCTCTGATGGGCGTATCGCAGGTGTTGGCGCGGCTGGCAGAGGCCGGGGTGCTGCGCCGCTGGCACCCGCTGGTATCGGCACATGTGGCTGCCGCGTTGCATCCCCTCGGTGCGGCTGCACTGTTGCTGTGGGGGGCGCCAGCGGCGGTGGCCTTCGCCGCGATGCATGGTGCTGGCATTGGCCTGATGACCATCGTCAAGGGGACGTTGCCGCTGTCGCTGTTCGGTGCCCAGGGCTTCGGGCAGCGAGGGGGCTGGTTGGAGGCGCCGGCGCGGGTCGCACAGGCGCTTGCACCCGTTGCCTTCGGCCTGAGCCTTGACCGCTTCGGCTTCTCCGCGCTCTGGCTGTCGTTTGGCGTTGCCCTGGCGGGGCTGATGGCGATCGCCCTTGCCGGACTTTTTTCCCGAACTTCCTCCTGATCCGATGCTACGAACCCTGAACGACGCGCATCACATGCCGGCACTCGATCCGCGTGCGCTGCAATCCGATCTGGCGACCCGCCTCGACCTGGAGGCTGCACCGCCGCCGCGCGTGCTGCTGCTGTACGGCTCGCTGAGGCCCGTGTCCTACTCGCGACTGCTGACCGAGGAGGCAGCGCGGTTGCTGCTGTACTTCGGGTGCGATGTCCGCATATTCGACCCTTCGGGGTTGCCACAGCCGGACAGCCCGGCGGCAGAAGGTCATCCGGAGGTGGACGAGTTGCGCGCCCTGTCACTGTGGTCGGAGGCGCAGGTGTGGTGCAGTCCGGAGCGACACGGGGCGATCACGGCCGTCCTCAAGAATCAGATTGACCACATTCCGTTGAGCCTGGGCGCCGTCCGTCCCACGCAGGGGCGCACCTTGGCGGTGATGCAGGTCAGCGGTGGTTCCCAGAGCTTCAATGCGGTGAACACGCTGCGCTTGCTGGGGCGGTGGATGCGGATGATCACCATCCCCAACCAGTCCTCTGTGGCAAAGGCCTGGCAGGAGTTCGACGAGCAGGGGCGGATGAAGCCTTCGGCCTACTATGATCGGGTGGTGGATGTCATGGAGGAGCTGGTCAAGTTCACCCTGCTGACACGCCGGCACAGTGATGCGTTGGTTGATCGCTATAGCGAACGGCGCGAAGTGCTGCGCAAGGCGGCAACCGACGCCACGCGCCTGGCACGCGACTCGGGGGCGGTGGCATGAGTATTTTTGAACGGTATCTGAGCCTGTGGGTGGCCGTCTGCATGGTGCTCGGCCTGTCGATGGGGCAGATGTTCCCGGTACTGTTTTCGGCCTTGGGCGCCCTGACCGTGGCGCAGGTCAACCTGCCGGTGGGGGTGCTGATCTGGTTGATGATCATCCCCATGCTGATGAAGGTTGATTTCGCTGCTCTGGGATCGGTTCGGCAGCACTGGCGGGGCTTCTCCATCACGCTGCTGGTGAATTGGGCGTTCAAGCCCTTTCTGATGGCCTTGCTGGCCTGGGGGTTCGTGCACGGGATATTTGCCGACCTGCTGCCGGCGGACCAGCGCGACAGTTACGTGGCGGGTTTGATTCTGCTGGCCGCTGCCCCCTGCACGGCCATGGTGTTCGTGTGGAGCCGGTTGGTGCAGGGGGATGCCAACTTCACGCTGACCCAGATCGCCCTCAACGACGCCGTGATGGTGGTGCTGTTCGCGCCGCTGGTGGCCTTGCTGCTGGGCGTCAGTGCGGTGCCCGTGCCGTGGCAGACCCTGATGCTGTCGGTCTTCCTGTATATCGTCGTACCCTTGGGAATTGCACAGGGTTGGCGGGCGCTTCGTCTGCGTCGGGGGGTTTCGGCGCTGCACGTGACGCTGTCACGGCTGGGGCCGGTCTCCATCCTGGCATTGCTGGTTACATTGGTGCTGCTGTTTGCGTTTCAGGGGGAGCAGGTGCTCTCGCAGCCGCTCATCATTGCCTTGCTGGCGGTGCCGATCCTGCTGCAGGGCTTGATCACCGCCGTGGTGGGCTATCTCGCCAATCGCCTCGCCGGTGAGCCGCATGCCGTTGCCGGTCCCAGTTGTCTGATCGGTGCGAGCAACTTTTTCGAGTTGGCGGTGGCGGTGGCCATCGCGCTGTTCGGGCTCAACAGTGGTGCCGCGCTGGCGACGGTGGTGGGGGTGCTGGTCGAGGTGCCTGTGATGCTGGGGCTGGTGGCGTGGGTGAACCGCAGCCGCGCCTGGTACGGTCAAGCCTGAGACAGGCTCACCAGAAGTGCCCGACTGGGTTCATCCGCTGGAAACATCGATTCGACCCTCAGTTCGTCAGTGGTGACGTCCAGTGGCGTGCCGAACGTGGTGAGGGTGGTGAACAGTCGAAGGTCCTGGCCCGCTACACGGAAATGCGTGGGCAGCACCGGCAGTCGGCTGGCCCCGAGATCGATTTGCCGGAACCGCCGGGGTAGGCCGGGATACGCGAGCACGGTGTCGAGCACCGGCTGGATCTCGGCATGTTCCATCGCCTCCCGGGCGGTGCGGGCGAGCAGGGGCGGCACGATTTCGTCCAGGTTGAGAATCAGTGGCCTCAGCCCTTCTGGGTGCAGAATGAGCTTGAGCACGTTCTGCGGCGCATCGCCGCAGGTGCGGCCCCAGAGGGCGTCGACATCGTCGATCACGGCCAGCAGACGCTGCATGGCGGTGTTGGCCGAAAACAGGTTCCAGGCGCGGTCCACCACGATGGCGGGAAACGGTTCGTGGTGGCGCAGCATCATGGTGAGCGCTTCGCGCACTGGCGCCATGTCCGCTGCTTCCAGCCTGCGCTGCGGATAGATGCCGGCAAATCCGGCCGAGTTGAGCAGCCGGTTGCGTTCCCGCATCGACAGGTCCAGTGCCTCGGCCAGGGTCACCACCATGGCGCGACTGGGTTGGGCGCGGCCGGATTCCAGAAAGCTGAGATGGCGCTGCGATACCTCGGCCTGCAGGGCGAGATCCAGCTGCGAGCGATGGCGCAGCTTGCGGGCTTCCCGGAGGAGGGTGCCAAAGGGCGCGTGATCGGTGGCGGCGGGGGTTTCCATGGAGCGGATTCTGGCAGACCGGCGACAGGGCGCCGATTACCCAGGGGGTAATTGTGGGCTTGATACCGGCGGCGGCATCGTGACATGGCGGCAATCGGCCGCAGCCAATCGGAGCGTTTCATGAATGCGCGAACCTTGCTGGCCCTGGTGTTGTTCCTGGCGCTGGGTGCGGTGTCGGTGGTGGCCCTGCGGGATCACGGCTATGTCGGGTTGTTCCAGTATCAGTTGCTCAGCACGGCAGGCTGGCAGGTCCTGTTGGATCTGGTGGTGGCCTGCGTGATCGGGCTGCTCTGGATGTTCGATGATGCCCGCCGGGTGGGACGAAACCCCTGGCCCTATGCCGGCATCACCCTGCTGTTCGGCTCCTTCGGGCTACTGGCCTATCTGCTGGTGGGGGCTGTCCGTCGGGCACCGACGGCGGGCTACGCGTGAAAGATACGGTCATCCTGTTGATTCTGCTGGCGGCCGGCCTGGTGCATCTTCTGCCCGTGGCCGGCGTGCTGGGGGGCAGCCGATTCCAGGCGCTCTACGGTGTGACCGTGGAGGATCCCGCGGTGGCGCTGTTGCTGCGCCACCGCGCCGTGCTGTTCGCGCTGGTGGGCGCGGCCTTGATTGTCGCCGCCTGCTGGCCAGCCGCACGACTGCCCGGCGTGTTGGTGGGATTGTTGAGCCTGGGGAGTTTCTTGCTGCTGGCGTGGCTTACCGGCCCGACCACGCCGGCACTGGCCCGGGTGGTCCGTATCGATGTGGTGCTACTGCCCCTGCTGCTGCTCGCCCTGGTGTTGGCGGTATCTGAGCGTTGAGGCGACGCAAGGGCTTCAGCGTTGCAGGATGGTCTTGGCGGCGTCGAGCAGGCGTTCGGGCGGGACGTTGCCTGGAACCGCCAGCCCACGTTGCACGGCCGGTCGCTCACGGATCCGGTTCCGCCATTCGATGAGGGCCTCCAAACCATCCAGGGGCACGCCCGCCCAGCTGTGGATGTTGACCCAGGGGAAGCTGGCGATATCGGCGATGCTGTAGGTGTCGCCGGCCAGCCAGGGAGTCTGCTGCAGGCGCTGGTCCAGCACCGAATACAGCCGCCGTGTCTCGTTCTGGTAGCGGTCGATGGCCGGCTGTATCTTCTCGGGGAAATAACGGAAGAAGACGTTGGCCTGTCCCTGCATCGGTCCCAGACCGCCCATCTGAAACATCAACCACTGCAGAGCACGCGAACGACCCCTGTCGTCGCGCGGCAGGAACCGACCGTGGCGCTCGGCGAGGTAGAGCAGGATGGCGCCACTCTCGAACACGGCGAAGTCGTCATTGTCGCGATCGACAATGGTGGGGATGCGGCCATTGGGATTGAGTGCGAGGTAGCCCGGTTGCTTCTGGTCGCCCTTCATCAGGTCGATCGGCACCACCTGGTAGGGCAGTTCCAGTTCCTCCAGCAGGATTGAAACCTTGTGCCCATTGGGTGTTGGCGCGGTGTACAGCTCGATCATCACAGCACTCCGGGAGGTGGCGTGGTGTCCACCGCGGCACGCAGAAAGCGTTCCGGGTGGTCGGTGAAGATGCCCTCGATACCCATCGATGCCAGCCGTTGTGCCGCGTCGATCGTGTTGACGGTATAGGCCCAGCAGCGCCGGCCCGAGGCGCGAACGGCGTGGACATAGTCGGCGTCGACGAATTCGTCCGACAGATGAGCCTGACAGGCGCCCAGCGCGTGCAGCTCGGCCGCGCCGTTGAGCGGGATGCCACAGTACAGTGCAGCCACCGGCACTGTCGGCAGCGCAGCACGGAAGCGCTGCAGTTCGGGCAGGTGAAACGATGACACCAGAAACTGCGCGGCATCCCAGCCCTGATCGAGACGGATCTTCAACCGCTCGGCGACGGCCTCAGCGCAGCCATTCCAGGTTTTCAGCTCGATGTTGAGCCGGGTCCGTCGATCCACCAGGTCGAGCGTCTCATCCAGCGTGGGGATGTGTTCCCCCTGCCCGGCATCGAGGTGTCGCAACGCCGCAAAGCTGACGTCGGCGGCCAGACCGTGACCATTGGTGGTGCGGTCGAGTGTGAGGTCATGCAGCAGGAACAGTGGGCCCTCCGGGTGGCGCTGGATGTCGAACTCGATGCCATCCACCCCCAGACGCAATGCAGCCTCCATACCGGCCAGCGTGTTCTCCGGGGCGATTCCCCGGGCGCCACGGTGACCGATGATGGCAAGTGCAGCGGTCATTCGCCGACCGTGACGATCTTCATGGTGTTGGTGCCGCCGGGGCCGTTGAAGTCGCCCTTGGTCACCAGGGCGCGCTGGCCGTTATGCAGGTCGCCGCGGTTCACCAGGACCTGGATGGCCTCGCTGACCGGTTTGATGGTGTCGAGGTTGGTTGGTGCGAAATCGATGGTGAAAACGCCACGGCACACCGTCATGCGGGCACGGGTTCGGGGGTGTCGCGTCAACGCGTAGATCGGAGTGACGGTATTGATCCGGCTCATCAGCAGGGCGGTCGCCCCGGATTCAGTGAGCGCGACGATGGCATCGGCATGCATGTAGCGTGCGGTGAACATCGTCGCCATGGCGATGGCTTCATCGGTGCGGCGGAAGTGATGGCTCATCCGATTGTTGGCCCGCTCAGGCGTCAGCTGCCGCTCGGCCGCAAGGCAGATCCGGCCCATATGTTCGACCGCCCGTACCGGGTGTTTGCCGGTGGCAGTCTCGGCCGACAGCATGACCGCGTCGGTGCCGTCGATGACGGCATTGGCAACGTCGAGCACCTCGGCGCGTGTGGGGATGGGCTGGGTGATCATGGATTCCATCATCTGGGTCGCGGTGATCACTGCACGGTTGAGTTCGCGCGACAGGGTGATGATGCGTTTCTGCACCCCGGGCAGTTCGGCCTCCCCGATTTCGACGCCGAGATCGCCGCGCGCCACCATGGCGACATCTGCTGCCCTGAGAATGTCTTCGAGATTTTCCAGGGCTTCGGCGCGCTCGATCTTGGCGACGATCCAGGCGTCACCTCCGGCAGCCTGCAGCAGCTCCCGGGCGCGCGTGATATCAGCGGCGGTTCGCGGGAACGACACTGCCAGGAAGTCCGCGTTCCACTCTGCTGCGTGGCGGATATTGGCCAGGTCTTCATCGGTGAGGGCGGGGGCCGACAGGCCGCCCCCGAGCTTGTTGATGCCCTTGCGTCCAGACAGCGTGCCACCCTGGGTTACGACACAGTGCACGCGGCTGCCGTCCACGGTGTCCACCCGCAGGGCGATGGCGCCATCATTGAGCAGCAGTACATCGCCCGCGGCCACGTCCTGAGGGAGCTGCTGATAGGCGCAGCCGACCATCGTGACGTCGCCGGCGGCGGTGCCCAGAGCCGTATCCAGCGTGAACGGTCGCCCCTCGACCAGTTCGACAGCGCCGTCGGCGAAGTTCTCGATACGGATTTTCGGACCTTGCAGGTCACAGAGGATGCCGACATCACGTCCCAGACGCCCGGCAATCTCGCGGGCCTGCACGATGCGTTCGGCGTGCTCGGCGGTTTTTCCATGCGAGAAGTTGATGCGAAAAACATCCACGCCAGCGGCAATCAGCCGTTCGAGCACGCCCGGTTGATCCGTGGCGGGGCCCATGGTGGCGACAATCTTGGTCTTGCGGTTCATAAGGGTGAGGATCCTCCGTCAGATAGTGTAGGCCGCTTGCGTGAACGGCAGGCGTTCTGCGGCGGCAGTGGCGCCGTCGTACCATCGCGGCCCTGATCTGGATTGAGAGGTGTTGGTGTCATGACCCGATTCGGAACGCCGCTGACCGACGGCGCCACCCGTGTACTGCTGCTGGGCGCCGGCGAACTGGGCAAGGAGGTGGCGATCGAGCTGCAGCGGCTGGGCGTGGAAGTGATCGCCTGCGATCGCTACGCTGATGCTCCGGCCATGCAGGTGGCCCATCGCAGCCATGTGCTGCCGATGCTGGACGGCGCGCGCCTGCGCGAGGTGATCGAGCAGGAGAAGCCGCAGCTGATCGTCCCCGAGATCGAGGCCATCCACACCCCGACCCTGCTGGAACTGGAGGCCGAGGGCTACACCGTGGTGCCGACCGCCCGCGCTGCCCGGCTCACCATGGACCGCGAGGGCATCCGCCGGCTGGCGGCCGAAACCCTGGGCCTGCCGACCTCGCCCTATCGCTTTGCCGACGATGCCGACAGCTTTCGTGCCGCCGTGGCCGAGGTCGGCCTGCCCTGCGTGGTGAAACCGGTGATGTCCAGCTCCGGCAAGGGGCAGAGCACGGTGAAGCGGCCCGAAGAGATCGATGCCGCGTGGGACTATGCCCAGCACGGCGGGCGCAGCGGTGCCGGTCGCGTCATCGTCGAGGGGTTCGTCGATTTCGACTACGAGATCACCCTGCTCACCGTGCGCCATCGGGGCGCGGAGGGTCAGGTGCTGACCCGCTTCTGCGCGCCCATCGGCCACCTGCAGGTCGACGGCGACTATCGCGAGTCCTGGCAGCCGCAGCCTATGAGCACCAAGGCGCAGGCGGCGGCCGAGCGGGTGGGGGAGGCCATCACCGCCGCCCTTGGCGGCCTCGGCCTGTTCGGGGTGGAGCTGTTCGTCAAGGGCGATGAGGTGATCTTCAGCGAGGTATCGCCGCGCCCCCACGACACCGGACTGGTGACCCTGATCTCACAGGATCTCTCCGAATTCGCCCTGCACGCACGCGCCATTCTCGGCCTGCCCATCCCCAACATCCGCGCCCGCGGCCCCGCCGCCAGCTGCGCCCTGCTGCTGGAAGGCGAGGGGCGGGGGCCGGTGTTTTCCGGGGTGGCCGAGGCCTTGGCGGAGGCGGACACCCAGATCCGCCTGTTCGGCAAGCCGGAGATCCATGGCAAGCGCCGCATGGGCGTCACCCTGGCGTTGGCAGCAACCCTGGACGAGGCCCGCGACAAGGCCCGGCGCGCGGCCGCTGCGGTGCGTTTGACGGTGTGACAACGATCATTTCCGAGGGCGATTTCGCTGCCTGGCTGCGAAAATCCGCAGAACCGCCCTTGAGGCGCCTACCGCCGTCACAGGCAACCGCGTACAATCTGCGGCCTTTTGAATTGCTGCATTGCAGCACAACGCCGCGCCATGAGCATCAAGAACCTCCGCAACATCGCCATCATTGCCCACGTCGACCACGGTAAGACCACCCTGGTGGACAAGCTGCTGCGGCAGTCCCAGACCCTTGACGCTCGCGAGAATCTCGGCGAACGCATCATGGACTCCAACGATCTGGAGCGTGAGCGCGGTATCACCATCCTCGCCAAGAACACCGCCATTCGCTGGCTGGACACGCGCGACGGCACCGAATATCGCATCAACATCGTCGACACCCCGGGGCACGCCGACTTCGGCGGCGAGGTGGAGCGCGTGTTGTCGATGGTGGATTCGGTCTGCCTGCTGGTGGACGCTGCCGACGGCCCCATGCCGCAGACCCGCTTCGTGACCCAGAAGGCGTTTGCGCTGGGGCTGAAGCCGATCGTGGTGGTCAACAAGATCGACCGCCCCGGTGCCCGCGCCCATTGGGTGATGGACCAGGTATTTGACCTGTTCGACCGTCTCGGCGCCACCGATGAGCAGCTGGACTTCACCACCGTGTTTGCCAGTGCCCTCAACGGTTACGCCGGGGACAACCCCGACATCCGTGAAGGCAACATGGACTTCCTGTTCCAGACCATTGTCGATCAGGTGCGGCCGCCGCAGGTGGATGTCGATGGCCCGTTCCAGATGCAGGTGATCAGCCTGGCCTACAGCAGCTACGTGGGCGTGATCGGTACCGGCCGCATCAGCCGGGGGCGCATCAAGCCCAACAGCCCGGTGTCGGTGGTCGGGCGCGACGGCGCGGTGCGCCAGGGGCGCGTGTTGCAGGTGCTCGGATTCATGGGGCTCGACAAGATGGAGGTCGAGGAGGCGCAGGCGGGCGACATCATCGCCATCACCGGTATCGACGAGCTCGGCATCTCGGAGACCGTCTGCGATGCCAAGTCGCCGGAAGGCCTGCCCACCCTGCAGGTGGACGAGCCGACCATGACCATGATCTTCGAGGTCAACAAGTCGCCCTTCGCCGGCAAGGAAGGCAAGTTCGTCACCAGTCGCCAGATCTACGAGCGCCTGCTGAAGGAGCTCAAGACCAACGTCGCCCTGCGCGTCGAGCCGGGCGAGTCGCCCGACCAGTTCCGGGTGTCCGGCCGTGGCCTTCTTCACCTGTCGGTGCTGCTGGAAAACATGCGCCGTGAAGGCTTCGAAGTGGCGGTGGCGCGTCCGCAGGTCATCACCAAGATGGTCGATGGCGTGCTGCACGAGCCCTTCGAAACCCTGGTCGCCGACGTTGAGGAAACCCATCAGGGTGGCGTCATTCAGGGCCTCGCCGAGCGCGGCGGCAAAATGGTCAACATGGTGCCGGACGGAAAGGGCCGCGTGCGCCTCGAGTACGCCATCAGCTCACGCGGCCTGATCGGTTTCCGCTCCGAGTTCATCAACAACACCGGCGGCTCCGGCCTGTTGTTCCACAACTTCGATCACTTCGGCCCGGCCAGTGAAAACAAGGATGTGGGTCAGCGTTACAACGGCGTGATGTTGTCCAATGAGCAGGGCAAGGCCGTCGCGTATGCGCTGTTCAACCTGCAGGAACGCGGCGCCATGATCGCCAGCCACGGCGACGAGGTGTACGAAGGCCAGATCGTCGGCGTGCATTCGCGTGACAACGATCTCGTCGTCAACGTGCTGAAGGGCAAGAAGCTCACCAACATGCGGGCCTCAGGTTCCGATGAAAACGTGGTGCTGACGCCGCCGAGAACCTTCTCGCTGGAGCAGGCGCTGGAATTCATCAATGACGACGAACTGGTCGAGCTGACGCCGGAGAACATTCGCCTGCGCAAGAAGTTCCTGAAGGAACACGAGCGCAAGCGCGCCGACCGCGGCTGATCAGCGCCGGGCACAGCGCCACAGCGCCAGCCCGGCCAGCAACCACAACCCGCCGCCGCTCCCGCCGCCCCCCGAGGGCAGCGGGCCGGGCGTGCCCGGCCCGGGAACCACCGCGCCGGGCGTGACGATGAAGGACGACTCCTCCCCGCCGATGGTCACGTCCGCGCGGGTGGTGCCGCTGCTGGGCGACAGCGCGCGCACGCGCACCGTGTCGCCGTTGCTCACCGTGGTGTCGCTGACATACGGCCCGTTGTTGACGCTGATCTGCCCATTGCCGGCATAGGCAAAGGTGGGGGCGGTGATGCCGCTGATGGTGATGGCGTTGGACACCGCCAGTTGTCCCGGCGGCACCTGGAGGGCCGGATTGAAACTGAAGGGAGCGGGGCGCAGATCGCCCGCCTCCAGGGTGGCGCTCAGCTCATAGCCGAAGGCCGCCTGCGCAAAGTTCACCACCGTGAAGTAAAAACTGCGCGGTAGCGCGCTGCCATCATTCAGCACAAAGGTGTTGGCCTCGTTGCCGTCGAAGCGTCCGCCGATGAGTGTGTCCGGGTCCTCGCAATTCGGGCCGCTGCCGGTGCAAAAGAAGCCGCGGTTGGTGGGGATGTTGGGATCGATGTTGAGCGTGATCAGATAGCGTGGTGCGCTTCCGGCCCGCCCCAGCAGGTCAATGTCGATGCCGTTGGCGGTGCGGCTGCGCACCACCAGGGTGTGTGGCCCGGCTGGCGTGCTGGGCACATCCACGTGCCAGGTGTGGAATTCGTCGTAAAGCGACTCCGGTTCCGGCAGACCGATCTGGAAGCTTGGGTTCACCGTGCTGCCCAGCGGCAGCAGCGCCACTTCCTGGATGAAGCTGCGCTGGGTCTGGTAGCCGCCGCTGGCGCTCAGCGACAGCGTGAAAATCACCTCCTCGTACTGTCCCGGCGTGCCGCCCACTGTCACACTGAAGCGCGCCTGCGCACTGCCGTCGGCGCCGATGGCACCCAGCGTCACCGGCCCGCCGTTGACTGTGACCGGACCCGTGGCACTCAGGCTGGCCTGGACGTCGGTGGCGGGCTGCCAGCCGTTGAACACGGTGACCACCGCGTCCAGGGTTTCGCCCGGGTCGAGCCGACCATTGCCGCCGTCATCGAGCTGCACGGCATCGATCGTCAACGACGGGCGGGGACTCATGTCCAGCGCCGCCGCCGCGTCCACCCGCCCGCCTGCCGCGCGCAGCCGGGCATTGCCGAGGGACGCCCCGCTTTCGATCAGCCGCGCCTTGATCTCGCGCCAGCCCGGCGTGGGGCTGACGTGGGCCTTCAGCAGCGCCGCAGTTCCGGCCACGTAGGGCGACGAAAACGAGGTGCCCGACACGCCGCAGTTGCCGCCGCTGCCGCAGCCGTTGCCCGTGACATAGCCGCCGCCGACCGCGGTGGTCACGATCTGCAGGCCGGGCGCCGCCACATCCGAGCTCAAGGGGCCGTACATGCTGAAACTGGCAATGTCGTCCTGGCGGTTGGTGGCGGCCACCGCGAGCACATTGCGGGCGTCGTACAGCGCCGGGTAGGCGAGCCGCCCGAAGTCCAGGTTGGCGTCGTCGTTGCCGGCGGCGGCCACGAACAGGATGTCCTGTGCCGCCAGCCCGCGAATCAGGTTCTCCTCGCTCTGCGAATACCCCGGCCCACCAAAGCTGGCGTTGATGATGTCGGCGCCGTTGTCGCGGGCATAGGCGATGGCCTGCTGGATCCGGGCGGAATCCAGCACCGTACTGCCGTTCTCGACGCGGCCGATCTTCAACGGCAACAGCGAACTGCGCCAGGTGGTGCCGGCCACGCCGCGCGCGTTGTTGCCCGCCGCGCCGAGGGCGCCGGCCACCAGGGTGCCGTGGTCCTGGTCACTGGCGGTGGGGCGGGGGTCGCCGAAGCTGCCGGCACTGATGAAGTTGGCCGCGAGGTCGGGGTGATCGATATCGAAGGCATCGTCGATGATGGCCACCACCACCGAGGGGGCGCCGGTGCGGGGGAAGGTGCCGGTGCCCGCCGGGTCCCAGGCCGCCAGGAGGTGCATGTCCGCGCCCACCACGCTGGCGGGGGCGCCGGGGCCGGGCACGAAGTTGGCCTGCCCCGTGTTGCGTAAGCCCCAGAGGTCCCCGAACAGGGTGTCGTTGGGGGCGGTCTGCAGGGGGTAGCGCAGATAGTTGGGCTCGGCGAAAGCCACGGCGGGGTCGTTGGACAAGGCCGCAACCATGGACGCCACATCGGTGATGGCCGGTACCGCCAGCAGCTCGGCCGCGCCATCGGCCAGCGTGGCGCGCTTCTCCAGCCCCCAGGCTGCCTTGCTCAGTACCGCCCCGGGCCGGTACTGCACGATCACCTCGTCCGGGACATGCGCCGCCAGCGGCTGATGCGGTGTCGCCGCCGGTGCCGCCTGCACGGTTGCCAGCGCCACCAGGCCCAAGGCCCACGTCATGTTTTTCATCGCCCGCCATCCATGGTCTGAAACCGTCCTGATCATACGGAATGTCCTGCAGAACAGACGCAGCCAGGGGATCAACGGTTCCATAAGACAGTGCTGAGAGCCGAGTGATGCGTGTTGAGAAACGGCCGTTGACGTTGCTTCTACTCATCACTCATCACTCAGCACGCTCGTACCCCCAACATGGGGTAAATCGCTGCTCAAGCATTTAACCCTCTGAAGACTGGCGGCAAAGGTGACTTCTGGGAGGAAGTGCCGTCACTCACATCAGCGAACCTGGATGGGAGATATGAAGAGAAACGCCCTCGATGTACCCGGCCGCCTGTGCGCGCGCCGGAACCCTCTGCGTGCCCCGTGGATGTTCCGCGGCGTTGTGGCGCTGGGCCTGTTGCTGTCTCCGGCCCTCATGCCGCTGGCAACGGCTCAGGTGGTGGAGGCCCGAACCTCCGCCCTGGCGGCCGATGCGGTCGCGCGGTTCGAGATCCCGGCGGGATCGCTGGCGGATGCCATTGATCGCTTCGGTGAGCAGAGCGGATTGCGGGTGCTGTACAGCCCCGACCTGGCGGAAAATGTCACCGTACCGGCGGTCAGTGGCGAGCTGTCTCCAGCGCAGGTGCTGCAGATCATGCTCCGCGGCACGGGCATTGTCGGCGTCTCCGTCAATGACGAAACCCTTGTCCTGCGCCGCGCCGCCGATATCGGCGCCGAGGCCGATGCCGGTATCGTCACGATGGAAACCGCTCAGGCCGAGAACGCGGTCCCGGCCCCGGCATCGGCCACCGACATCGACAGCGCCCGCCGCGGCGGCGTTGAGGAAATCATCGTCACCGGTCAGAAGAAGGCCGAGCGCCTGCAGGACGTGCCGATTGCCATCAGCGCCTTCGACA
>ERZ1023324.108-NODE-108-length-36910-cov-4.592674_pt1 | contig 36910 bp, 28 predicted proteins | sample MGYA00520886_ERZ1023324 | MGnify/ENA primary metagenome ERZ1023324 (study PRJEB32759, sample SAMN07749864) | skin metagenome | biome: transportation; feature: city; material: polyester macromolecule | host: Homo sapiens | place: Hong Kong:KT line | collected...
GAGGCCTGAGGCAGCGAACATGCGGCGAGGGCCGCCCACCACGTGGTGGGCGGCCCTCGCCGCATGATCGCTGCCTCAGCTGACGCCGAGGATCTGCTTGACCGGTTCGATGCCGAAGTAGACGAGGAAGAAGAGCCCGACGACGTACATGAGTGGGTGCACGTCCTTCGCCTTGCCCTTGACCAGCTTGATCAGAATGAAGCTGATGAACCCGGCGCCGATGCCGACGGCGATCGAGTAGGTGAAGGGCATGAGCGCCATCGTCAGGAAGGCGGGCAGGCCGATCTCCATGTCCTTCCAGTCGATGTCGTTCGCCTGCGTCATCATGAGGTAGCCGACGATGACGAGGGCAGGCGCGGCGGCCTCCGAAGGCACCATCTCGACGAGCGGGGCCAGGGAGGTCGTGAGCAGGAAGCACACGCCGGTGACGATGGAGGCGAGGCCGGTTCGCGCACCCTCGCCGACGCCGGACGCCGATTCGATGAAGGCCGTGTTGGAGCTGATGGAGCCGGCGCCGCCGGCCATCGCGGCCACGGAGTCGACGATCATGATGCGTTCGGAGTGCTCGGGCACACCATCCTCGTCGAGCAGGTCTCCCTCGGCGCCGACGGCGTACATCGCGCCCATGAGGTCGAAGAAGGCGCCGAGCACGAGCGTGAAGATGATGAGGATCGTGGAGATGGTGCCGATCTTGCCGAAGGCACCGAACAGCGAGAAGTCGCCGATGATCGAGAAGTTCGGCTGCGAGACGAACGAGTCGGGCACCTGCGGCACGGTGAGGGACCACCCTCCCGGGTTCACGACGTCCCCCTTGGCGTTCGTCTTGCTGCCGATGTTGCCGACCGTCTCGGCGATGACGGCGAGCGTCGTCGCACCGAGGATGCCGACGAGCATGGCGCCTTTCACCTTGCGGGCCATCATCGCGGCGATGCCGAGCACGCCGATGATGAAGATGAGCACCGGCCAGCCCTGCAGCGTGCCGCTCGGGCCAAGTTGGAGGAAGCCGCCGCCGGCGGAGTTGAAACCCGCGTCGTGGAGGGCGACGAGGCAGATGAACAGCCCGATGCCGACGCTGATGGCCGTCTTCAACGAGTGCGGAATCGCCGCGAACAGTGCCTTGCGAAAACCGGAGATGACGAGCAGGAAGATGATGAAGCCCTCGATGACGACGAGCCCCATGGCGTCAGGCCAGGTCATGCCCGGCAGCTTCGCCACGGAGTAGGCGACGAATGCGTTGAGACCGAGGCCGGTCGCGATGGCGAGGGGGAACTTGGCGATCGCGCCCATGAAGATCGTCATCACACCAGCGACGAGGGCCGTCACGGATGCCACGAGGGTGAGGTTCGGCGACGTTCCGCCACCGATGTAATGGCCCGTCGAGTCCGGCACCGTGCCGATGATGATGGGGTTGAGGACGACGATGTACGCCATCGTGAAGAAGGTGACGAGGCCACCGCGGATCTCCCGTCCGACGGTGGAACCGCGTTCGCTGATCTTGAAGTAGCGATCCAGGGCGTTCGCGGGCGGCCCGGGGGCGGGGGCCGAAGTGACTGTGCTCGACATGGCGCACATCGTATTTGGCGCCCGTGTGCGCCGGGAAACGTGCTCAGCGGGTGGTCGTCGCCGCCTCGTCGGGTGCGCGCCCATGACTGGGCCCGTGAGTGACGTCTGCCGTCCCTTCGCCCCGCTCAGCAGAGGCGCGCCGCCGGGTCTGAGGGCGCCGGCACCGAGCTCGGCTGTCGGTGCTTCGCCGCCCGTCAGGGGCGCGTCAACTAGGCTGTGACGGTGAGCCCAGACCAGCGTCAGCCGAAGCGCGCGCCGCGTGCTGACGGTGCGACGCCCCGCTCGATCGAGCGCGCCCGCGAGATGCGGGAGCGCGCCGAGCACTCGATGTCCTACGAAGCTGGCGTCGTGCTCCCCGCCGAGGGCGAGGCGCGACTCGAGGAATCGCCGTACGAGAAGTTGTTCACCGGCGGCGACACCGTCATTCCGAAGCCGCAGCCGCTGCACGTCGACACACCCAAGGTGATCCTCGTCGGCGTCGCGTGCTGGGTCGTCATGCTCGTCGTGACGCTTCTCGTGCCCGCCCTGCGCACGGGCGAGCGTGACTGGTGGCCGTGGACGTGCGTCGCGGGCGCCGTCCTCGGACTCATGGGCTGGGCCTACGTGCGTCGCGGACGTGGCAACGCCGAAGCTGCGTGAGCTCCACGGACGGCGTCTTTCGCACTTCGGCCGAGACCACGGTCGTCCTGCAGTAGCCACCGGGCGACGTGGGTATCGAGCAGGATGCTCATCGCTCGGCGCCGAGCAGCGCCCCGACGAGCGTGTCGGTCTCATCGCCGAAGGCGTCGTCCGCCGTCGTCCACGACGCATCGAGTGTGCCGAACCTGACGGGCTCGGCGACGTGCGGGACGAGGTCGACGATGGGCCGCCCCGCCTTGGCGATGGTGATCGACTCGCCGGCCTCGACCCTGGCGAGCAGCCGGGAAAGGTGAGTCTTCGCCTCGTGGATGTTGACCGTCGTCATGTGGTTGGTCTGCTGAACCAAGCTGTGCGGGGAAGGGCTCAGATGTCGCTCTCGTCGACGATGCGGTAGGCGTAGCCCTGCTCGGCGAGGAAGCGCTGACGGTGCGCGGCGAAGTCGGCGTCGACGGTGTCGCGCGTGACGATCGAGTAGAAGTGCGCGGTGCGTCCGTCGGCCTTCGGGCGCAGGACGCGACCGAGGCGCTGGGCCTCCTCCTGACGCGAGCCGAAGGTTCCGGAGATCTGGACGGCGACGCTCGCCTCCGGCAGGTCGATCGAGAAGTTCGCGACCTTCGACACGACGAGCTTGGTGATCTCGCCGTCACGGAACTGCTGGAACAGCTTCTGCCGCACCGCAACCGACGTCTCACCGGTGATGAGGTCGGCGTTCAGGCGTCCCGCGATGGTCTCGAGCTGGTCGAGATACTGGCCGATGACGAGGGTCGGTTCGCCGTCATGCTTGGCGACGATGCGTTCGACGACCGGATCCTTGACCGTCGCGCACGAGGCGAAGCGGTAGCGCTCGTCGGGTTCGCTCGTCGCATAGGCCATGCGGTCGGAGTCGGAGAGCCCGACGCGCACCTCGACGCAATCGGCGGGCGCGATGTAACCCTGGCTCTCGATGTCCTTCCAGGGTGCGTCGTAGCGCTTCGGGCCGATGAGGGAGAACACGTCGTCCTCGCGGTTGTCCTCACGCACGAGCGTCGCCGTCAGGCCGAGACGTCGACGGGCCTGCAGGTCGGCCGTCATGCGGAAGATGGGCGCCGGGAGCAGGTGCACCTCGTCGTAGACGACGAGGCCCCAGTCGCGCGCGTCGAGCAGTTCGAGGTGCGGGTAGACGCCCTTTCGCTTGAGCGTGAGCACCTGGTACGTCGCGATCGTGACGGGGCGGATCTCCTTGCGCGCACCGGAGTACTCGCCGATCTCGTCCTCCGTCAGCGTCGTGCGCTTGAGCAGCTCATCGCGCCACTGACGGGCCGAGACGGTGTTCGTCACGAGGATGAGGGTCGTCGCCTTGGCCTTCGCCATGGCACCGGCGCCGACGAGCGTCTTGCCGGCGCCACAGGGCAGGACGACGACGCCGCTGCCGCCGTCCCAGAACCCGTCGACGGCCTGACGCTGGTAGGGGCGCAGCTGCCAGCCGTCGGTGTCGAGGTCGATGGGATGGGCCTCGCCGTCGACGAAACCCGCACGGTCCTCGGCCGGCCAGCCGACCTTGATGAGCTCCTGCTTGATCGCGCCACGCTCACTTGGGTGGACGGCGACGGTGAAGTCGTCGAGGCGATCGCCGACGAGTGGCTTGATCTTCTTGTGCCGCAGCACCTCTTCGAGCACGGGCTTGTCGGTGGAGTGCAGGACGAGCTGGTCGCCGTCCTTCTCGAGGACGAGACGGCCGTAACGATCCATCGTCTCGGCGACGTCGAGCAGCAGCGGTTGCGGCACGGGGAAACGGCTGTGCGTGATGAGGGCGTCGACGACCGTCTCGGCGTCGAGGCCGGCAGCGCGGGCGTTCCACAGGCCGAGCGGCGTGACGCGATACGTGTGAACGTGCTCGGGGGCGCGTTCGAGCTCGGCGAACGGAGCAATGGCGCGACGCGCCGCCTCGGCGTTCTCGTGATCGACCTCGAGCAGGATCGTCCGATCGCTCTGCACGATGAGTGCGCCGTTGTTCACGCGTTGCCTCTCGGTGGGGTCTGCGGCATCGACAGGTGCCGCGTTCAGGGTAACGGGGTGGAGCGTGATGGCATTCCGAGCGGGGCGGGCGTTGCGACGGCCTATGTTGTGTCAAGAACGCGCGAAATAGCGCGCGTTCTTGACACAACATCAGCGCGCATGCTTCGGGGGCGCCTTCCTGGCCGACGTCGCGCGGTGAGCTGCGGATGACGGTTGTCGGTGCGAGGTGTTTGGATGGACATCAGCTGAGAAGTCCTCGACCTCCACGAAATCTGAGGTGTTCGCATGACCCGCAAGTCCGGCCTCGACGTCGACACGTTCGACGCGTCCGTCCGCCCCCAGGACGACCTGTTCGCCTACGTCAACAACACGTGGGTTCGCGAGCACCCCATCCCCGACGACAAGTCGCGCTACGGCGCGTTCGACCGCCTTCGTGAGAAGAGTGAGGCGGCGATGCGCGTCATCATCGAGGAGGCAGCGCAGAAGGCGGAGGACGCCGAGAACGGCAACCCGGCCGAGGGCTTCGGCCCGGCCACGCAGAAGGTCGGCGACCTGTACCGCTCGTTCATGGACACCGAGCGCATCAACCGTCTCGGCGTCTCGCCGATCGCGGAGGATCTCGCCGCCATCGACGGGCTGACGAGCGAGCACGATCTGCTCATGCTCCTCGGCCACCTCGAGCGCTACGGCATGGGCGGTCTGTTCGGTTTCTACGTCAGCGCCGACGCGAAGAACAGCGACGAGTACATCGTCTACATCGGCCAGAGCGGCCTCGGGCTGCCCGACGAGGCCTACTACCGCGAGGCGCAGTACGCCGAGATCCGCGCCGCCTACCAGGAGCACATGGTGCGGCTGCTCGAACTCGCGGGTGTCTCCACGCCGGAGGCCGTCGCCGACCGCGCTTACGCCCTCGAGGTCGACCTCGCGAAGCACCACTGGGACAACGTCTCGACGCGCGACGCCATCAAGACCTACAACCGCTACACGCTCGACGAGCTGCGCGACGTGCTCGGCGCGTTCGATCTCGACGCGTGGATGGAGGGCCAGGTCGTGCCGGACGGTGCGTTCGCGAACGTCGTCGTCGGGGAGCCGAGCTACCTCGAGGGGCTCGCGGAACTGTTCGCCACCCGTCCGCTCGAGGATTGGAAGGCGTGGATGACGTGGCACCTCGTCACCTCGTTCGCGAACTACCTCGGCGACGCCGTGGTCGAGGAGCGCTTCGACTTCGCCGGCCGCACCCTGTCGGGCACGCCGCAGCTGCGTGAGCGCTGGAAGCGCGGCGTCGGCCTCGTCGAGGGCGTCCTCGGCGAGGAGGCCGGCAAGCTGTACGTCGAGCGTCACTTCCCGCCGGAGGCGAAGGGGCGGATGCAGGAACTCGTCGGCAACCTCGTCGAGGCGTTCCGTCGCAGTTTCCGCGAATCGACGTGGATGAGCCCCGAGACGCAGGTCAAGGCGCTCGAGAAGCTCGACGCGTTCACGCCCAAGATCGGCTACCCCGACGAGTGGCGCGACTACTCCGACCTGCAGATCGTCGCCGACGACCTCGTCGGCAACATCAAGCGTTCCGCGTCATTCGAGACCGACTACCAGCTGGCCAAGATCGGGCAGCCCATCGACCGCAACGAGTGGCTCATGAGCCCGCAGACGGTCAACGCCTACTACCACCCGATGATGAACGAGATCGTCTTCCCGGCCGCCATCCTGCAGCCGCCGTTCTTCGACGTCGACGCGGACGACGCCGTCAACTACGGCGGCATCGGCGCCGTCATCGGACACGAACTCGGCCACGGCTTCGACGACCAGGGCTCGCGCTTCAACGGAGACGGTGAACTCGTCGACTGGTGGACCGAGGGCGATCGCGAGCGCTTCGACGCCCTGTCGGCCAAGCTCATCGCGCAGTTCTCCGAGCTCGAGACGCGCGACGCCCCCGGCCTCAAGGTGAACGGTGGCCTGACGGTCGGCGAGAACATCGGCGACCTCGGCGGGCTGACGATCGGGTACAAGGCGTACACGATCGCCTGCGAGGACGCTCCGGCGCCTGAGCTCGACGGTTTCACGGGCGCGCAGCGCTTCTTCCTCGGCTGGGCTCAGGTGTGGAGCGGCACCGCTCGCGAGGCCGAGGCGAAGCGTCTGCTCGCCACCGACCCGCACTCGCCGATGGACGTGCGCGCCAACGCAGCCCGCAACCTCACCGAGTTCGTCGAGGCGTTCGACGTCAGGGCCGGCGACGGCATGTGGGTCGACGAGGACGAGCGCGTGCGCATCTTCTGAGGCACCTTCCGAGGCCCTGAACGGCCACCAGACGGATCGTTCTTCCGGCCGCGGGCGCGGTGCGGTGGGATGGGGCTCATGACCCCACGCCACATCGCGCTCGCGCTGCTCGTCGTTCTCATCTGGGGGCTCAACTTCGTCGTCATCCACGAGGGGCTGGCCGGCATGCCGCCGCTGCTGTTCGTGGCGATCCGGTTCGCGTGCATCCTGCCGATCATGGCGTTCGTGCCGCGCCCGCAGGTCGCGTGGCGCGACCTCGCACTCGTCGGGCTGCTCATGTCGGCCGGGCAGTTCGGGTTTCTGTACTCGGCGATGGCAGCGGGTCTGGCCTCCGGGCTGGCCTCGCTGATCCTGCAGGCTCAGGCGCTGTTCACCGTCGTCATCGCCGCGGCCGTCCTGGGGGGAGCGGCGGCGACCCATCCCACTCATGGGCATGGGCATCGCCGTGGGTGGGCTCGTCGTCGTGGCCCTCGGACGCTCGGGGGCGACACCGCTCGTCGGCGTCCTGCTGTGTCTCGCGGGAGCGCTGAGCTGGGGTGCCGGTAACGTCGCCTCGCGACGCTGCGCGGGAGCGTCAGGCCTGGGGTTGACGGTGTGGGGCAGCCTGTTCGTCCCGCTACCGATGCTGGTGTTGTCGCTGCTCATCGAAGGACCGGGCGCTGTCGGTGACGCGCTCACGCACTTCGGCGGCGCGGCGATCGCGTCGACGGCGTACACCGTCATCCTTGCGAGCCTCGTTGGCTACACGATCTGGAACGGGCTCATGGGCATCTATCCGGCATCGAACGTCGCCCCGTTCACGCTGCTCGTCCCCGTCGTCGGGTTCCTCGCCGGCTGGGTCTTCCTCGGCGAACGCCCCAACGCTGCCGCGTTCGTCGGCGGCGCGCTCCTGCTTGTCGGCGTGGCCGTCATCGTGCTCGGCCCGCGCGCGCTGACGCGGCTGGGCGCCCGTCGTCAGAGCTCGAAGCGCTCGAGCGTGACGCCGTCCTCGCCGTAGACGAACAGGGCGCGCCGCAGGGTGCCCGCGAGCGCGCGGGGCATCCAGTGGCGCGCGTCTGGCCACATCTCGACGTACGGAATCTCGTCCTGACGCACCCACCGGCCGGCGATCTCGTCTGAATCCTGCACCGCGCCGAGGGCATCGGACGCAATGAACACATGCGCCCGCATGTCTTGGGTCAGGTCGTCGTGGGAAAAGCGAAAGTCGAGGACGCCGGCTGGCGCGAGCGTCTGCGCGCGCAGACCCGTCTCCTCCTCGAGCTCGCGGGCGGCCGCCTCCTGCGCGCTCTCACCGGCGTCGATCTTGCCGCCGGGGGCGACGACGCGGCTACGACCGAAGCCGCGCAGCTTTCGCCCGAGCAGCACCTCGTCCGCCCCGTCGCTCGTACGGGTGACAAGGACGAGGCAGGTCTCGAGGGGCGTCGCGGACGTCACGCCGACGCCACGCCCGTGATGCGGTGGATCGAGAACGTCCGCGTCACTGGCGAGGCGTCGCCCAGCTGGCCCGTGACGCGCCCGCCCGTCACGCTCGCGGGGCGGAACAGGCCGCGCTTGATGTCGCCGCCGGCCTCCACGTAGCCGATCCACACGGGAACGCTCTCGGCGGCCGCGTCCTGCAGCAGCGCCAACGTCACCGTCGGATCACAGGACGGAATGCGCGTGTGCGCGTCGTGCTCGCTCGGACGGACGGCGTCCTTCTCGGCGGCCCGTAGACGGCCGGCCAGCTGCTCGGCCTCACCGGCGTCGAGCGTGTGCACCTGGACGGGGGTGGTGCGGCGCGACGGCGTCGGGGCGCGCTCGACGGTGGCGGCGCGCACGACGACCCCGCCATCGGAGGTCTCGGCGACAGGCGCGTGACGATGCTCGCGCAGGACGTCGAGCAGCGTCGCCGCAGGCATCGGGGAGACGCAGACGGTGGGTGCGATGCGGCGCAGCTGCAGCGACGCGAGACCCGTGTCGGCGACGAGCGCGTCGAGGGCGGCCTCGTCATCGCTGCGCACGTACGAACTGACCGAGCCGACGCGCACGTGGCCGTGGCGGCGCGCGACGTCGCCGAGCAGGTATTCGAGAGCCTGCGGGATCGGCGTCATGCTGTGGCGACGCAGCAACTCGAGCGCCTCCGCCGAGGAGACCCCGTGGTCGAGCAGGCGACGCAGACTCGCGTCGCTGAAGCGGAAAACCGTTGCACCACCGCGGGATTCGACGTCGGCGGCGCGACGCATGAACGTGGCGGCCTCTTCCGCCAGCGGGCCGGGCGCGATGGCGGTGAGGTCGCCCTGGAGCATGACCTGATCGACCGGCTCCGGGAGCGCGGTCGACATGGCGGTCGTCACGGCCTCGACATCCGCGGCGGACGACGGGTCGGCCGCGAGCAGCGCACGCCCGGCGCTGGTGAGCGCGCCCCGGCCGAGGACGCCGAGCCATGCCGCTTCGCGCAGGACGACATCAGCGTGGGTGGGCGCCCCGGCAGGCAGGCGGAGCGGTCGGCGCCAACGCAGCAGCGCTTCGACGTCGTCGATCGTGGGGGCGCTGCCCGCCGGGAGGGCGGCGAGGACGTCGAGCACGTCCCGGCGGCGGGCCCGCATGAGCGGCCACGCGGCGTCCTTGCCGAGGACGTTGACGAGCGTCCCGTCGACGCTCTGACCCGCGAGGCCGGGGGCGCGGACGGTGTCACGCCACGCCAGAGCGAGGGCCGTCCAGCGTCGCGCCGGGCTCCAGGTCGTCCATTCGTCGTACAGATCGGTCGGTCGCCACGTCGCGTCGATCTCTCCGTCGGAGGCGAACAGGCCTGCGGCGTGGCCGATCTCGAGGACGAAGGCGGTCAGTTCGCTCGACGCATCGAGCCTCGCGGCGAGACGACGGTGATCGCGGACGGACAGACCACCGGTGCGCAGGACACGCGGCGCCTCCTCATCCCAGGCGGCGGCGACGTCGTCGAGTCGCCACAGCAGATCGAGCACCTCCCCGGCGGCAGCCGTGTCGGCGTCGGCCTGGTCGACGTGACGTGGCTCGGGTTGTGGCGGCGCCCACGGTTCGCGCGACAGCCGGCCGCCGCGCAGGGCGAGGCCCACCTCGCGCGGGATGACGGCGTCGTCACCGTCGAGGGCGACCATGAGCCCGGCGCGGACGAGTTCGTCACGGACGGCGCGCAGGGCGGGCGTCGTGAACGAGGCGCGGGCGCTGCCCCAGCGCAGTTGCTCGATGACGGCGCGCGCGCGATCGGTGAGACGTGCTTCGGCGTCGGCGACCTCGTCGGGGGTGGTCGTGGGCGAGAGCGCGAGGGTGCTCGGATGTGTCACCAGCTCGGCGGTCGAACGTCCCAATCCTGCTGGGTGCGTGAGGATCTCACCGACCGCGCGAGCCGTTCGCCAGCCGTCGGAAGCGCGCCAGACGAGCGCCTTCGCCCAGAGCTCCCGGATCCCCTGTTCGACGGCCTTCTTCGACGCGCCGAGCGCGGCCGCGGCGCCGTCAGCACCGACGACGAGGAGGGCTTCGACGAGGCGCAGCGCGCCGCCGTCGAGATGTTCGAGCGCACGCTGGACGCTGGCGCGCGTCGAGGCGCGAGCCGCGAGGGAAGTGATGTCCGCCGGCGCCGGTCGCGTGAGGTCGGGGCGCGCGAGCAGGAGGGCCGCGAGCTCGTCGTCGCTGCGGGCCCTCAGATCATCGGCAAAACTGCGCGCGGCTCTGGGCACCCGCACCACGGTAGTCGGCGACGCGGCCGGGGGCACCTCGACGTCCGGTGAAGACGTCTGTGGCGAGACGGCAGAGCGCACCATGGACGTCGGCTGGGTGGGCGGGGGCTCGAGTGCGCGGTATGACGGCCTGCTGAATATGGGCGAAATTCGCACATGCGGACAGGAATCGCGGATGTGGACGTGGATCGCGAAGGTGGACAGGAATCGCCGATGTGGATCGCGGATGGGGACGGGTGGGGCCAGCGTTTTGAGGGTCGGGGTCGTGAGGATCAGTGGCGTGAGGAGATGCCGAAGGAGGCTGTCCATGTTCGGCCGGGGTGCAGCACCATGAGGCCCTCGCCCGTGTTGAACGCGTTGGCGGGGCACGTCATCGGCTCCACGGCCAAGCCCGAGCGTCGGTTCTTCGGCTCCGGCAACCCGTCGCCCGTGAACAGCTGCACGTAGCCGAACTCGCGCGCATCGGCCCACAACGTCGTCACCCGCGACGACGTGCTGACGCTGACCTCCCAGCGTGCGGCGTCGTTGCTCGACGACGCGGCTCCGTCAGCCCGTGGCGCCGCGTCAGCAGGCCGCGAGGGCATTCCGCTGCCCGGGCGGGCTCCGATACCGGTGAAGCACGTGTCGAGGGTGACGCCGCGCAATGATGCGCTTTCGGTGAAGTCGATCGAGGCTGGTTCACGCCCCACCGGGATGAGCCGCTCGTCGACGGTAAGGGCTTCGTCTAGAGGGGCGGTCAGCGTCACGTCGTCGAGTGAGCTCTCACCTGCCGTCAGATAGGGGTGCATGCCGAACCCGAACGGGCATGGCGTGTCGGAGAGGTTCGTGGCGCGCGGCGTGATCGTCAGGCCGTCGGGGCCGAGCACGTACGTCATCTCGAATCGCACCGTCCACGCCCATCCCGGCTGCGGGTGCAGCGTGACGCCGACGGTGACGCGATGCGTCGCGTGCTCCACGAGCTGCCACGGTTGCCAGCGCACCAGCCCGTGGGCGGCGTTGGCGTGCTCCGGTTCGGTCAGCGGCAGCAGGTACGTGTCGCCGTCGAACGCGTAGCGCCCGCCTGCGATGCGGTTCGGCCACGGCGCGAGGACGTGCCCGCGGGCCGCGTCGGCCATGGTGTCCTCGGCGTATCCATGGACGATGTCCTCGCCGTCGTGGCGCAGCGTCCGCAACCCGCCGCCGACCTCGACGATCGTCGCCTCGTACCCGGACGCCCGGATCTGCCACTGCGTGCCGCTGGGAAGGGTGGGCTGCTCATCGTTCGTCACGCCCACAGCGTAGGGAACGGGCGCGTCGTTGGGGTTGTCGGCGCCATGCGCCAAGATGGTGAGCGTGAATCCTTCGACTGCCATGGCAAGCGTGATCATCGACGAACTCGTGCGGCTCGGCGTCAAGGACGTGGTGCTCTCGCCCGGTTCGCGTTCGGCGCCGCTCGCGTACGCGGTGGCCGCGGCCGACAAGGCTGGACGGCTGCGTCTGCACGTGCGCGTCGACGAACGTTCGGCTGGGTTCCTCGCCCTCGGTCTCGCGAAGATCTCGCGCAACCCGGTGCCCGTCATCACGACGAGCGGCACGGCCGTCGCAAACCTTCACCCTGCCGTCCTCGAAGCACATCACGCGCAGGTGCCGCTCATCATCATGAGCGCCGACCGCCCCGCAGAACTACGCGACACGGGCGCCAATCAGACGACCGATCAGGTCAAGATCTTCGGCTCCGCGACGCGGTGGTTCCACGAGTTCGCGACGCCGAGCGAGCGCGCTGGGCAGAACACGGTGTGGCGCTCGGTCGTCGGTCGCGCGTTCGCCCACGCGACGGGCGTCCCGACGGGCGACGTCGGGCCGGTCCACCTCAACCTGCCGTTCCGCGAGCCGCTGACGCCCGACGTCGCCGACCTCGCGATGGCCGGAGCCGTTGCGGGCGCGGGGGCGATCGTGGCGAGGGATACGAGCGCGACGTCCGATGAGGAAGGCCGGGCTGATGACGCCCCCTCAGCGACGGCACCCGTGTGGCCCGAAAGCCTCGAGGGGCGGGATCGCGGGCGCCCCTGGATGCAGTTGCGTGCTCCGGCATCGACGGTCACCGTCGCGCCCGGCCCGGGCATCGCACCGGTGCCGCGTACGCTCGTCCTGCTCGGTGATCTGCCCGATCCGAAGCTGGCCGCCGAGGTCGCCGAACTCGCCGACGCGGCGGGCTGGCCCGTCATCGCCGAGCCGTTCGGCGATTACCACCGCGGGCGCGCCATGCCGCACGGTTCGCTCATCCTCGCCGCCCACGACTGGCTCGACGAGCACCTGCCCGAGCGTGTTCTCGTCGCCGGACGCATGACGCTCTCGCGCGACGTCGCGAAGCTGCTGCGTCACCCCGAGGTGACCGTCGAGGTCATCACGGCCTCGACGTCGTGGGCCGACCCGTCGCACGTCGTGCAGCGCGTGCACGAGTGGGCCGCCATCGCGCGCTCGCACGAACTCGTCGCGGCGTGCGCGGACCGTCGGTGGTCGAGCAGTTGGCGCATCGCAGGGCAGCGTCTCGCGCAGCGCATCGGGCCGCTCGTCGCGCGGTCGTGGCCGTCCGGCCTGGCCGCGACGTCGACGCTCGTGCAGCACGTGCCGGCCGGGTCGGCGCTGCTCATCGGGTCGTCGAACACGGCGCGCGACCTCGATCTCGGTCGCAACCCGCAGCGCATCGCGCGTCAGGTCTGCTCCGTCGCGAACCGCGGGTTGTCGGGCATCGACGGGGTGGTCTCGACCGCCGTCGGCATCGCGCTGTCGCACGACGGCCCGAGTTTCGCACTCATGGGCGACCTGACGTTCCTGCACGACAGCAACGGCCTGCTCATCGGCCCCGGCGAGCCGCGCCCCGACCTGACGATCGTCGTCATCAACGACGACGGCGGCGGCATCTTCGGCACGCTCGAGCAGGGGCGCAGCGAACTCGCCGAGCACTTCGAGCGCGTCTTCGGCACGCCGACGAACGCCGACCTCGCGCTCGTGTGCGAGGCCCGCGGTGTCGGGTATTCGCTCATCGGGTCGCGTGACGAACTCATCGAGCGCGTCAGCGACCCGGCGCCCGGGCTGAACGTCATCGAGGTGCGCATCGAGCGTCACCTCGAGCGTCAGGCGCGCCACGACCTTTTCGCGGCCGCCATCGACGCCGTCGCCGACGCCGGTGAGATGGACGCGCGCTACGAACGTCGATGACGCGCCCCACCCTCAGGTATGGTGCGCGCCCGCGTCATCTCGGCAAGAGTGGCAGGAGGCGACGCCCGCCCGGGCGCCGCAGCCCACATGGTGGCGCACCACACGATGAAGGAGAGACGACATGACGGTTGCGACCGACGCAGTGTTCGAGATGCCCGAGGACGGCGACAACGACGGTGAGCGTCTGAGCGAGCAGGACGCCTCCAACATCGACACCCCCGACGCCGGCGGCGAGGCCGACACGGTGGACGAGGACAACGTCCCGCACTCCGGCCTCGACGGTGACAAACTGCAGGAGAACTGATCGCGCTGCCCGGCCGCCCGCGAGGTTGCGGGCGCCCGGGCATGATGCGCGAGACGACGACACGAGGAGATGACGAGCATGGCACTGTCCGACTTCATCGAGCAGCTCAAGGCGCGCCTGAGCGGCGCGTCCGACAGGACCGGAGAGACGGCTCAGAACGCAACCGACAAGGCTGGTTCGATCGACGAAGGTGACCCCACGCGCACCATCGTCAGCAACGACCCGGGAACGCCGACGGACCACGCCGTCTGAACCGCATCGTCTGAATCACGCCATCACGCGGGAGCCGATCCGGCCCCGGTGAAGGTCATGTCGGCCTCGTCATGCACCACGTGCGTGGCGGGGCCGTTCGCCACTGTGATGTCGTATCGGGCCGAGTGGACGGGCGGCCATGCGAGGTCAGGCGGACCTCGATGATCGCCTGATGCCCGGGCAAGATCTCGTGTGGGTGCGCGACGGTAGGAAGCGACGCGACCCCTATGCTGATTGCCGTCTCGAGATCAAGGGGGCCGTCGGCAGGCCCCGCGTCGATGACGGCGAAATCGCGCACGTCGACACGCGACGATCCAGCGCTCGGCGTGATGGCGATGATTCGGGCCGTGTGCCGATCCGTGTTGGCGATGACACCGCTCGGGAAGGCCTTCGGTTCGAACGCGCCGCAGGCCCCGATCGCGAAGGCGATGTTGCCTCCAGTGGTGCGGCGCACGTTCTTCGGCCCGCCGAAGGCCAGGGCCACACCCAGTGCGACGACGATGGCCGTCCAGGTGAGCGCGGGGTTCGGTTCGCCCCGCCGGGGGCGGAACGCTGGCATCGGTGTGACCGCTCCGCGTCACTACACGATGAGCGCGACCTCAGCCTATGTGTTGCGCCGCCCACCGCTGGTACTTCCGGGGCGATCGGGGCTGCGTGATGGCGGGTGGCCGGTTGTCGCGCGTCACGATCGAGTGGCCCGGCGCCGCGCGGGCATGGTCACGCGTGTGAGTTCACCAGCCCATGTGAGTTCACCAGCCCAGCGCAGACGGCGAGGTGGATGCTCAGTCCAACAGGTGTGCCGCGACGGTGGCTCCGAACTCGCGGGCAGCGGCGAGGTCGTCATCACCCACGTCGCCGAGACGTTCGAAGGGCTCGGCGACGAGGCGCAGTTCGAGGCCCGTCGTGATGGCGTCGAGAGCGCGGCGCGCGCCCGTCGCGTCGCTGCGTCCGTGCACCCAGTAGCTGAACGGGCGCCTGCGGACGTGTCCCTGCAGCGCGTCGTACGTCGAGTCAAAACTGTGCTTGAGTGCGCCGGAGAGGTAGCCGAAGTTGACCGGTGTGCCGAACAGGTACGCATCGGCGTCGAGGTAGGCCCGCGGGTCGGTCGCCTCCAGCGCTTCGATCGCGACGACCTCGACGAGTCCGTCGAAGAACTCCGGGTCGCTCGCCCCCGCGATCACTGCATCGCGCAGGGACACCGTGGCCAGGGTCGGTGCGTGGCTGATGACGAGAAGACGCTTCATCTGATCGACGCTACCGCCCGGCCTCCGAGCGTGGAACCAGCCGGCCCGCGCGGAGCTGAAGTACCGCATGGCAGGGTTGTGGCGCTCAACTCGCACCGTGAGGGCTGAAAGTCGGCATGGCGCGATCGCAGCTGCGAACGCACACAAGAACCGGAGCGACGTCGCCAAACCTGCCCTCCTCGCGCGTCAGTCGTCGCGCAACGCCTCGCGCATGGGTGAGAGCTTGGCGACGGATTCGGCGACCTCGCTCACCGGATCGGACCCGGCGACGATGCCGCACCCGGCGAACAGCCTGATGCGGCAGGGGTTCTCGATGTCGATCTGGCCGCTGCGCAGCGCGATGCCCCACTCGCCGTCGCCGGCGGCGTCGATCCAGCCGACGGGCCCGGCGTAGCGTCCGCGGTCCATGTGTTCGAGCTCGTCGATGACGAGCGCCGCCTCGTTCGTCGGCGTCCCGCACACCGCAGCCGACGGGTGCAGCGACGCCGCGAGCGTCAGCGACGACGCACCCCCGGCGAGCGCGCCGGAGACGTCCGTGGCGAGGTGCAGCACGTTCGGCAGATTGAGGACGAACGGCGCGTCGGGCACGTTCATCGACGAGCAGTGCGGCCGCAGCGCCGCCTCGACGGAGCGGACGGCGTACTCGTGCTCCTCGAGGTCCTTCGAACTGCGCGCGAGGCTCGCGGCGAGCGCCAGATCCTGCTCCTCGCTGGAGGCGCCGGCCCCGGCGCGACGGATCGTCCCGGCGAGGACGCGTGAGGTGACGAGCCCCTTCTCCGAGCGCACGAGCAGCTCCGGCGTCGCGCCGACGAGACCGTCGACGGCGAACGCCCACGTGTCGCGGTAACGCGCCGCCAGACGCGTCAGCAGCCAGCGTGGGTCGATGTCGGCGTCCGCGACGTGGATCTCGTCACGCGCGAGCACGACCTTCTCGATGCGCCCCGTGCGGATCATCTCGATGGCGTCGCTCACGGCGCTGCGCCACTGCGCGGGCGTCAGCGCGCCGTCACGGGCCTCGACGCCCGTCGGTGCCAGCGCCGGCGTGACGTCGGGCAGGCGGTCGCTCGTGCGGTTGATCGTCGTGAGCCACGCTCGCCCGCCGCGGCGCCCGACGACCATCTCGGGCACGACGAGCGCCGAACCCTCGTCGGAGGAGTTGCGGAAACTGAACGAGCCGAACGCGACGAGTCCACTGCCGGGCAGGGCGACCTCGTCCTCGACGTCGGCTGCCGCGACGAGCGCATCCCACCACGACTCGGCGTCGGCGAATCGCTCGTCACCGCTCGTCGCGATCGACGCGGCGCGCCCCCACGCGACGAGACCCTCACCGCGGCGCACCCACGACATCACGTCCTCGGCCGGGCGGCCCGCCGGAACGAGCGAGACGAGATCGCCCGGGTCGGCGAGCTCCTGGGTGCGCACCCGCAGGTGCGGCGTGCGCGCGGCGTCGGCGGGCGATGGGGAAAGGCTCACGAGACACCAGCCTAACCCCGTGCCGCAGACGGCTCGGTGGCGCGAGGCGCCGCCGTCAGCGACGCGTGATGACGCCCCGCGCGCCTGCTCATTCAGGTGGCCGCGAGGGCACGCGCGCGCGAGTGCGAGAATGGCCCCATGAATCGTGCTGGCCTGGACAAGCGACCCAGCGATGTCGCGCGCATGTTCGACGACGTCGCGGCGCGCTACGACATCATGAACGACCTGCTCTCCCTCGGCCAGGACCGTCGCTGGCGCAAGCAGGTGCTGACGGCGCTCGACCCCAAGCCGGGCGAGATCGTGCTCGACATCGCCGCAGGCACGGGCACCTCGTCGGAGCCCTTCGACGCCGCGGGCGCCCACGTCGTGCCCGCCGACTTCAGCCTCGGCATGCTGCGCGAGGGCAAGAAGCGCCGCGCCGACCTCGGATTCACCGCCGCCGACGCGACGAAGCTGCCGTTCGCCGATGCCTCGTTCGACGCCGTCACGATGAGCTTCGGCCTGCGCAACGTCGTCGACGTCACGGGCGCGCTCGCCGAGTTCGCGCGCGTGACGAAGCCCGGCGGGCGCCTGCTGATCTGCGAGTTCAGCCACCCGACGAACGGGCCGTTCCGCCGCGTCTACACCGAGTACCTCATGCAGGCGCTGCCGCCCGTCGCGCGCGCCGTCAGCTCGAACCCGGAGAGCTACGTCTACCTCGCCGAGTCGATCCAGAGCTGGCCCGCGCAGCGTGAGCTCGCCGAGCAGATCAAGACGGCAGGCTGGGCCGACGTCGAGTGGCGCAACCTCACCGGCGGCATCGTCGCGCTGCACCGCGCGGTCAAGCCCGCGGCGAAGAATGCGCCGAAGAACCAGCAGTCGAAGAACCAGCAGGTGAAGAAGAAGGGCGGCGCGGCGTGAGCGACGCCGTCAGCACGCGCCCCGAGGCGGCGATCGAGAGCGCCGACGTCATCGTCGTCGGTGCCGGCCCGGGTGGTTCGACGATGGCCGCGTACCTCGCGCAGGCCGGCCTCGACGTCCTGCTGCTCGAGAAGACCCGTTTCCCGCGCGAGAAGGTGTGTGGTGACGGGTTGACGCCGCGCGCCGTCAAGGAGATCGACGCGCTCGGCATCCCAACGCCCGAGAGCGAGGGGTGGATCCGCAACAAGGGGCTGCGCCTCGTCGGGCGTGGCATGCGTCTGCAGGTCGACTGGCCCGACGAGGGAGCCTTCCCCGCCTACGGTCTCGTGCGCACGCGCCAGGACTTCGACGACATCCTCGCCCAGCACGCCGTCGCCCAGGGCGCGCGGTTGCTGCAGGGCGTCAACGTCACGGCGCCCATCGTCGAGAACGGCCGCGTTGCCGGCGTCGAGGCGAAGCTCCTCGGCGAGGACGGGCGTGCCACCGGCGAGAAGGCGACGTACCGTGCCCCGCTCGTCGTCGCCTGCGACGGCAACTCGAGCCGCCTGGCGCTCGCCGTCGGCCGCGAGAAGCGCGAGGACCGGCCGATGGGCGTCGCCGTCCGCGCCTATTACACGAGCCCGCGCACGCACGACGACTACCTCGAGAGCTGGCTCGAACTGCCGTCGACGAACGAGCGCGGCGAGAAGATCCTGCTGCCCGGCTACGGGTGGATCTTCGGCGTCGGGGACGGCACGAGCAACGTCGGCCTCGGCATCCTCAACACCTCGAAGGCGTTCGGCAAGACCGACTACCGCGAGGTCATGCGCCGCTGGGTCGCGACGATGCCGCCCGAGTGGACGTTCGGCGACGCGACGATGGTCGGCGACATCCGCGGAGCGGCGCTGCCGATGGGCTTCAACCGCACCCCGCACTACGCCGACGGCCTCATGCTCGTCGGCGACTCCGGCGGCATGGTCAATCCGTTCAACGGTGAGGGCATCGCGTACGCGATGGAGGCCGCGCGCCTCGGTTCGAGCGTCGTCGCGGACGCGTTCGGCGCCGCGAAGAACGGCGGCGACGTCGCCCGCGAACGCATCCTCGCCACCTACCCCGACGTCATGAAGCAGGCCCTCGGCGGCTACTTCACGCTCGGTCGCCACTTCGCCACGATGATCGGTAATCCGCAGATCATGAAGCTCGCCGTCACGTACGGTTTGCCGCGCGAGGACCTGATGAAGATCATCGTCAAGGTGATGGCGAACCTCGCCGACCCGGGCGGCAAGAGCGCCACCGATCGCCTGTACACCGTGCTGACCCGCCTCGCGCCCAACGCGTGAACGGCCCAGGAAGAGTTGAACCATGAGTGCTGAATCCGCGCGCACCTCGAGCGCCCAGTCGGTCGCGTCCGCGATCGTCCCGGACGCCTCGGCGGAGCTGAGCGACCGCCTCGTCGACGGGCTGCAGCGCGTCAACGCACGCCTCGACGTCGTCGTCGACCACGACAGCCCGCTCGTGCGTGAGGCCAGCCACCACCTCGTGGACGCCGGCGGCAAGCGTTTCCGCCCGATGCTGACGTTGCTCACCTCGATGCTCGGCACCGGCATCAGCGACGAGGTCGTCGACGCGGCGGCCGGCGTCGAGCTGACGCACCTCGCCTCGCTGTACCACGACGACGTCATGGACGAGGCCGACATCCGCCGCGGTGTGCCGAGCGCCAACGCGGTGTACGGCAACTCGACGGCCATCCTCATCGGCGACCTGCTCTTCGGCAAGGCATCCGAACTCATCGCCCACCTCGGCCCGGAGGCCGTCATCCTGCAGGCCCGGACGTTCGTGCGCCTGTGCGCCGGCCAGATCGAGGACGAGCGTCAGACACCCGACGGCGCCGACCCGATGGAGTACTACCTCAAGGTGCTCGCCGACAAGACGGGCGTCCTCATCGCCGCCGCCGCGCAGTACGGGGCGATGTTCTCCGGCTGCGACGAGCGCACCGTCGAGGTGCTGGGCCGCTACGGCGAGCTCGTCGGGCTCGTCTTCCAGCTGAGCGACGACATCCTCGACATCGCGAGCGAGGCCGAGACTTCGGGCAAGACCCCGGGCACCGACCTGCGTGAGGGCGTCGCGACGCTGCCGACGTTCTACGTCAACGCCTCGAGCGACCCCGCCGACGCGCGCCTGAAGGCACTGCTCGCGAGGCCACTGACGGACGACGCCGAGCACGCCGAGGCCCTCGAGCTGCTGCGCGCGCACCCCGCCATGGAGCAGGCCCGCGCGCACACGCTGACGACAGCGCGCGAAGCCGCCGCTCTCATCGACGAACTCGGCGAGGGCGAGGTGCAGGACGCGCTCAAGGAGGTTCCGCTGAGCGTCGCGACGCGTTCGGCATGACGGGCGCCGGTGCGGGGAGAGTTGAGACCACGTGCTGACACCGCGTTCCGTCCCGAGGCGTGAACGCCGGGTGTTCAGCAGGTGACCATCTGGGTGTCGAATGTGGTGCAAGACACATGTCCAGTTGAGGGGGCGTTAGAGTCGCAGTTATGCCTCGGCTAGACATCGAAACGCGACGCGCGCAACTCATCCAGGCGGCCGTCGCGATCGCCCTGCGGGACGGTCTGGACAACACGACCGTCCGCCGTATCGCGACGGAGGCGGGCGTCTCGCTCGGCACCGTCCACTACTGCTTCGACAGCAAGAAGGCGCTGCTCGAAGCCATGGTCGAGTCGATCGCGACTCGCGACATCGAGGCGGCGTCACTGCCGTTGCCGGACGACGTCTCGCCCGTCGACGCCATCCGCGCCGCGTTCCGCTACTACTGGTCGATCAGTGGTGCGCAGGCGGACCGGCAGCGACTCGTCTACGAACTCGTCGCCTACCTCGTGCGTCAGGAAGACTCGGGCCCCGAGCTCGCGCGCCGCATCTTCGCCACGAACTACGCGATCGTCCACGACTTCGTCGAGACCTTCCAGACACGCTGGTCGAACGACCTCGGCATCCCGACCGAGGTCGTCCAGCGCATGGTCATCGCCATGACGGACGGCGTCGCCCTCGCCTGGCTCGCCGACGGTGATGACGACAAGGCGCTCGCCGTCCTCGACGCCTTCGCCGGCCTGTTCGCCGACCGAGTGTCCGCGTGAGCGTCTTCGACACACCGTTGGGGCCGATCGGGGCGCCGACGGCCGTCCTCGACCGCGCAGCGTTCACGCGCAACCTGACGGCGCTACGCGACGTCGCGGCCCCCGTGCCGCTGCGCATCGCGACGAAGTCGATCCGCGTGCGCGCGCTCATCGAGGAGGCGCTGCGCCACGACGGCGTCAGCGGTCTGCTCGCCTATTCGGTCGCCGAGGCGCGGTGGCTCGTGTCTCACGGGCTACGTGATGTGCTCGTCGCCTACCCGAGCGCCGACGTCGTCGCGATGCGCGCCATCGCCGACGACGAGGAGGCACGCGCCACCGTCACGCTCATGGTCGACTCGCCCGAGCACGTCGCGATGATCGCGCGCGTCGCCACGCAGGCGGGGGTCGTGCTGCGCGTGGCCATCGACGTCGACATGACGTTCAAGGTCGGTCCGTTCACCGCCGGCGCGCACCGGTCCGACGTGCGTACGCCCGAGGACGCCGTCAGCCTCGCGCAGTGCATCGAGCGGACGCCGGGCGTCGAACTCGTCGGCTGCATGTTCTACGAGGCACAGATCGCGGGCGTGCCCGATTCGACGCCCGGTCACCGCCTCATGAAGTGGGCGTCGATGCGCGAGATCGAGGGCCGCCGACGCGCCGTCGTCGACGCGCTGCGGGCGTACTCCGACCTCGAGATCATCAACGGAGGCGGCACGGGATCGGCGCACATCAGCGGGCGTGACGGCGTGCTCGGCGACATCGCCGTCGGCTCCGGGCTGTTCGCGCCGCGTCTGTTCGACGGCTACCGCGCGCTGCGCACCGAACCGGCCTGCTGGTTCGTCTCACCCGTCGTGCGCAAACCCGACCCGCAGACCGCCGTCACGTATTCGGGCGGCTACATCGGCTCCGGGCCGCCGTCACGCTCGCGGGTGCCGGTGCCCGTGCATCCGCGTGGGCTCAAGTACTACGGCCAGCTGGGCGCGGGGGAGGTGCAGTCGCCGCTGCACGGAGCGTCCGCGCGCGGGTTGAGCATCGGCGACCACGTGTGGTTCCGCCACTCCAAGGCGGGGGAGATGTGCGAGCGGTTCGACTCGATCCTCGTCGTCGAGAACGGCGCCCTCGTCGACGAGGTCGCGACCTATCGGGGAGAAGGGCAGAACTTTGGCTGAGTGGAGCAACTGGGCCGGCAACGTGACGGCGACGCCGCGCGAGGTCGTCACGCCGCGATCACGCGACGAGGTGGTTGCGCTCGTGCGGCGCGCCGCGGCGTCGGGCGGGCGTGTCAAACCGGTCGGTGCAGGGCACTCGTTCACGGCGATCGCCGAGCCCGTCGACGTCCAGGTGCGTCTCGATGCGCTGAGCGGCATCGTCGTCGACGAGGCGACGAACCGAGTGCGCATCAAGGCGGGGACGCACCTGTACGACCTCGTCGAGCGGCTCGCCGAACACGGGCTCGCGCTGCCCAACATGGGCGACATCGACCGTCAGACGATCGCGGGGGCGGTCTCGACGTCGACGCACGGCACAGGGCTCGGCTGGACCGGGTTCGGCGGCGCCGTCGTCGGCGGCGAGATGGTGACGGGCACCGGCGAGGTTCTGCGCTGGAGCGACGGCGGGGAGAACGCCGACCTCGTGCCGGCCCTCGCCGTCACGCTCGGGGCGCTCGGGGTGATCACCGAGGTCGAGATGCAGTGCGTGCCGGCGTTCACGCTGGCCGCGACGGAGGGCCCGTCGACGATGACGGCGGAGTTCGCCGGCCTCGACGCGACGCTCGCCGAGATCGACCACTACGAGTTCTACTGGTTTCCGCACACCGACAAGGTGATGACGAAGCGCAACGTCCGCAGGGGCGGTGACGCGGCGGTGAATCCGCTGCCGCGCTGGAAGGGACGACTCGAGGATCAGTTCCTGTCGAACACCGTCTTCGGGTGGCTCAACGAGCTCGCGGTGCGACGGCCGTCGCTCGTGCCGCGCCTCAACGACATCTCCGCCTCGACGCTGTCCGCGCGCGAGTTCTCGGATCGCTCGCACGCCGTGTACGCCTCACCGCGAACGGTTCGGTTCCGCGAATCGGAGATGGCCGTGCCGCTCGAGGCCGCAGAGCCGATCCTGCGGGAGATGCAGCGGTGGGTGGAGCGCACCGCCGAACCCGTCGCGTTCCCCGTCGAGGTGCGCTGGGCCGCCGGTGACGATCGCTGGATGTCGACGGCCCACGAGCGTGACAGCTGCTACATCGCCATCCACCAATACGTGAAGGCCGACCACCGCGCCTACTTCGCGCACTTCTGGGACGTCGCCCGCGAACACGGCGCGCGCCCTCACTGGGGCAAGATGCACGACTACGACGCCGACTACCTGCGCTCGGTCTACCCGCGTTTCGACGACTTCGTCGCCCTGCGCGATCGTCTCGACCCGCAGCGGGTGTTCGCCAACCCGTATCTGGAACAGGTGCTCGGGGCCTGACGGCTGGGCGCACGGGGCCGAGCCGGGCCGAACACCAGCGAAATCGGTGGGTTCGAGCGCTGCAGTGCTCGATCCCACCGATTTCGCTCGATCGTGGTTGGTTGTCCACACGGCGACGTCGTTCGCCCAGCACGCCGTGCCCTCGATGGGCGACAGTGTGAGAGTGAATCCACCACCCGAGCTGCTGCGGCGGCGAATGCAGCACGGACCCCATCATCTGCATGTGAGTGAACTCGCCACCCATGGGCTGACGCATGACCACGTCCGACGCTGGGTCCGTGACGGTTGGCTCGAATCGCTCGGCAACGGCAGCTATCTCGTCGTGACGCCGCCGACGTCCGAGAATCCGGCGGTGTGGCGCCGCGAATTGGCGCGACGCCGTGTTGCCGCCACGCTCACGGCACTGCCAGACGTGCTTGCCCTCTATGACCGTCGCAAGGGGGGTGAGCATGGCGCGCGTCGTCGTCGATCTCGCGGACGCCCGGGTCGAGTCGCCGGGGGAGAGCCGGCTGCGCTGGTTGTGCCACACCTACGGGATCGCCTTGGAGCCGCAACACTCGATCCGCGACGAGACGGGCCACGTCTTCGCCCGGGCTGATCTCCGGGTGGCAGTACTCGTGTCCTCATCGAGTTCGACGGGCTCGGCAAGTACGACAGCCCGCGCGCCCTGCAGGCCGAGAAGCTGCGTCACCTGCGTCTTGAGTGTCTTGGCTTCATCGTCGTGCGGTTGACGTGGCATGACCTCGCTGACCCGGCGCGCGTCGGCGCTATCATCCGAGTGGCTGCGTGTTCAGGCGGCGGCTGCGACGCGTCGGGCGCGGCGGCTGCGGGTGGCGTGCTGCAGCGAGTCGAGCGTCAGGGCGACGAGGGCGAGCCACACGAGGCCGAAGCCGACCCAGCGTCCGGCACTGATGTGCTCGCCGAGTACGAGCACGCCGCACAGCAACTGCATGATCGGCGTCATGAACTGCAGCAGCCCGATCGTCGTCAGCGGGATGCGACGGGCCGCCGCGGCGAACAGCAGCAACGGGATGGCCGTCGCGACGCCGCTAAAGGCGAGCAGAACGCTGTGCGAGACGCCGTGCCCGCTCCACGTCAGATCCTTCGACGGCAGCACGAACAGCAGCAGCGCGGCGGCCAACGGCGCGAGGACGACGGTCTCCGCTGTCAGCCCTTCGAGGGCGCTGAGGTGGCCGCCGATGCGCTTCTTCATGAGGCCGTATGCGGCGAACGACAGCGCGAGGGAGATGGAGATCCACGGCGGGCTGCCGTAGTCGATCGCGAGGTAGACGCACGCGACGACACCGATCGCGACGGCGAGCCACTGCAGACGCCGCAGCTTCTCACCGAGCACGAGGACGCCGAGCATCACCGTCACGAGAGGGTTGAGGAAGTACCCGAGCGCGGCCTCGGTGACGTGGCCGCTCGTCACGGCGACGACGTAGATCGTCCAGTTCGCGGCGATGAGGAGCGCCGCGATCGTGATGGCGCCGAGCCTGCGCGCGTCCCTGAACAACCCGCCCAGGAAGCCCAGATTGCGGGTGATCGCCAGCAGGACGAGACACAGCAGCAGCGTCCACAGGATGCGATGGCTGAGGATCTCCCACGCGCCCGCCGGTTCGAGGGCATGGAAGTACAGCGGAAACAGACCCCACGCCAGGTAGGCGAGGAAGCCGTAGATCGTGCCTTGGCGCTGCTCGTCAGCCACGCTTCTCCATCGGTCGTCGGGCCGGGTGATCCCGGCGGGGCAGGTGACACCGGTCAGTGCATCAGAAATCTATCCATTCTCGCGCTGGATGTTCGTCTCACGCAGGCGCCGCGCCAGCCCTGACGCTCGGCGCACCGGGGTGCGCACCGCGTGCTCGATGGCGTCGTCCGTGCCGACGACGGTGAGGTGCGCACTCGCGCGCGTCAGCGCGGTGTAGAGCATCTCGCGCGTCAGCAGCCGCGAACCGACCGGCGGCACGATGACCGTGACGTGCTCGGCCTGGCTGCCCTGCGCCTTGTGCACCGTCATCGCGTGCATCGTCTCGACGTCGGCCAGGCGCCACGGTGAGAACTCGGTGCGTTTCTTCGTCTCCTCGCCCGCCTTCTGCCCGCGGTCGACGAGGACGACGAGGTGCCCGCCCGCGTCGATGACGACGCCCGTGTCACCGTTGAAAAGCCCGAGGCTCGGGTCGTTCTTCGTCACGATGACGGGCCGGCCGACGTACATGCGGCCCGCCACGATGTCGACGCCCCGATCGGCGAGCGAGGCCTCGACGAGGCGGTTCCAGCGGGCGACACCGTACGGTCCGGTGCGGTGCGCGCACAGGAGACGGTGGTGACGCAGGGCGTCCAGCGCCGCGTCACGATCCCCGGCAGCGGCCGCCTGACGCAGCTGCCACGCCGATTCCGCGACGTGCGGCAGCGCGGCCAGGTCGACGTCGCCCTCGCTGAGGTGTTCGACGTCGCCGCGCCCACCGCGCAGCACCGCGGTGACGCCCGCGACCTGTTCGTCCGGCGTCGGCGCCGCGAAGGCCAGCGCGAGATCGCGGCGGGATTCGCTGAGCCGGTGATGCGTCGTGAGGCGCACGATCTGCGCGTCGTCGAGCCCGGAGACGAGGTCGCTCAGCACCGAACCGGCCTCGACGGATGCGAGCTGATCGGGGTCGCCGACGAGGAGCAGGCGCGCCGTCGGCTTGAGCGCTTCGAGCAGGCGCGCCGTCATCGCGAGTGACAGCATCGACGCCTCGTCGACGACGACGAGATCGTGCGGCAGCGGGTTGCTCGCGTCGTGCACGAAGCGCTGCGAGTTCGTGCGATCCCACCCGAGCAAGCGATGCAGGGTGATGGCGTCGGGGGCCGCGTCGGGGCCGACGCCGTTCTCACGCAACGACTCCGTCATGCGCGCCGCCGCCTTGCCGGTGGGAGCCGCGAGCGCAAGGCGTAGGTCGGCTCCGAGCCCCGCGTGGGCGGCGCGGATGATCGCAGCGAGCGTGTAGGTCTTGCCCATGCCCGGGCCACCGGTGAGGACGGTCAGCGATCGCGTCAAGACCGAGTGCACCGCTCCGCGCTGCGCGTCGTCGAGCGCGATGCCGGCGATGGCCGCGTCGGCCTCGGCCTGCGACTGCGTGGTGAGGGGAGCCAGCAGTGATTGCCGCTGTGCGATGAGGTCGGCGATGAGGTTCTCGTCGCGGTCGTGACGATCCATGATGAGCAGCGGCGGATCTGCGGCGTCCGCGCCGTCGCCGCGCAGGTGCACGACGCCTTGGTGCGCGAGCGCACTCGCACGCACGAGATCGGCGAGGGCCGCAGGGTCGGGCACGGCGATCACCTCGGCGAGCGTCGTCACCGCGAGGTCGACCTCGTCCTCCTGGTCACGCGCGACCTCGGCGCCCGTCGTGGCGACGCCTGTGAGGTCGAGCGCGCTCGATCCTTCTCGGGCCGCGCGTACGGCGAGAGCGAGCAGCGCGAGCGGCCACCCGTCGGGTTCACCCACGGCGCGGGCGATGCGACGGGCCACGAGTTCGTCACCGCGGCTGACGAACTCGTGCTCGGCGAGGACGTCGAGCGGGTGGCGTCCGTCTGTGCGACCCGCGTCAGGTGCGACAACCGCCGATTCAGGCGCAGTCTCGACATGGTGGTCGGTCATCGCTGACTCCCTCGCTCGCGACCGTCGATGATGGCGGACAGCGCGACGACGAGCGCTGCCGGTGGGCGCCACGTGAAGACGCCGAAGGGGGTGTCGTCGTCACCGCGGGGCGTGTCAGCCCCCGCCATGCCACGCACATAGAGATACATGACGCCGCCGAGGTGGGTCTCGGGGTCGTAGCCGGGCAGGCGCCAGCGCAGGTAGCGGTGCAGGACGACGGCGTACAGAATCGCCTGCAGCGGGTAGGACGAGTGATTCATCGCCGCGGCGAGGGCCTCGGGGCCGTAAGCAGACAACGTGAGCGGGGCATCCGGATCACCCAGGCGGTTCGTCTTGTAGTCGACGACGAAATAGCGCCCGCCGTGACGGAACGTCAGGTCGATCGAGCCGGTCAGGTACCCGCGCAGCGTCTCCTCGCCGAGCAGGGAGGCCTCGAGATGATCGGCGTAGGGACGCAGCGGGTCGTCTTCCGGCAGGTGACGGCGCAGGACGTCGGCGAACGCACGCAGGGTCGCCCGGGCGTGGGGGGTCTCACCGCCACCGAGGGGGATCTCGAAGTCCATCTCGGCGATGCGGTCGCTCGTTGCGATCCGACGCAGGCACACGTCGTCGGCCAGGGGCCCGAACGGGGTGGCGAGCACCCCGCGCAGCGCTTCGACGAGGGCGTCGACGTCGACGTCGGCCGGCCAGCGCAGCTGTTGTTCGACGATGTGCCGGTGCAGCTCGGCGTCGAGGTCGTCGGCCTGGAAGTCGGCCTCCTCGAGCACACCGTGCACGAGCGAGCCGAACGTCGCGCCGAGCGGCTGGTCGTGCATGGGGGAGAGAGCGTCAGCCCCCGGGACGTCGGGCGCCGACGGTGCCTGCGGCAGCGCGAGGTCGACGTCCGGGTCGAGCTGGGCGCCGACGGCGTCGGGCTCGCTGACGACGCCCGCCAGCTCGTCGGCGCGCTCGCCGGCGGCCGACAGCGCAGAGTACGACGTGCGTCGCCAGGACGTGTCGACGAGGCGTGGGTCGAACCGTGAGAGGTTCATCTCGTCGCTCGAGACGGCGACGTGAACGGGCGTCGGCTTGGCGCCGGGCACGACCTCGGTGAGGGTGAAGGCCCGGTGTTCAGCCCAGGTCTGGAGGGTCTCGAACAGCTTGTCACCGCGCGGCAGGCCGTTCTGCTCGGTCGTGGTGATGACCTCGCTGCCCTTGTCGCTCGTGCGGCGCGTCAGCAGTTCTCCCAGCGACGCGGCGTCGGCGGCCTGACCGAACAGCAGCCGGTGCAGAGCGCTCTTCGAGGTACTGCGTGCCGTCGGTGCCCACCACAACACCACCTTGCTCTGCGCGCGCGTCATCGCCACGTACGCGAGGCGCATCTCCTCGCCGGAGGCCTCCTCGTGCGATCGCGACGCGTTGATGACGCCCGGATCGAACGAGACGACACGGCCCGCCTCGGTGTAGACGATGTCGGGAACCGAGCGGTCCTTGTCCCATCGGTTCCACAGCGTCGGCGCGAAGACGATGGGGTACTGCAGCCCCTTGCTCGCGTGGATGGTCGACAGTGTCACGGCCTGCGCGTCGGAGTCGAGACGCATGAGGCGCGCGTCGGCGGTGACCTTGGCATCCGCGGCGCTCTGCTCCTGCACCCACGCGACGAGCGCCGCGATGCCGCCGCCGGTCGCGAGCTGACGCTCCGTCAGCAACTGCGCGCAGTGCTCGATGTCGGTGACGTCGCGTTCGCCGCCGACGCGGGCGAGGAGGCGTTCGAGCATGCCGTGCGCTCGCAGCGCATCCATGACGGCGGGGATGCCGCCCTCGTCGAACTGCGCCGCGAGCGCGTGGACGAGTTCGGCGGATTCGTCGGCGTCGGCCGTCTCGAGTGCGTCGATGCGGGCGACGTCCCAGCCGATGAGGGGCGTCAGGCACGCGGCTCGCACGCGCTGCGCGCGATGGGGTTGTTCGAGGGCGAGCAGGAGCTCGAGCCACCAGGCCCCGGCGCTGCTGCGCAGTACGGAGTCGCCACTCATCATGACGGCGGGGATGCCGGCGGCACGCAGCTGCTCGCGGACCTGGAGCAGCTGTGCGTGGGTGCGCGCGAGGACCGCCATGTGGTGCGGCGCGAGCGGCGCGTCGGCGAACGTCGTCCCGCTCGCCAGCAGTTCGCTGGCGCGTACCGCGAGGTCGTGCGCGACGGCGCTGCGCGCGCCAGCTGCGGGCAGCGGGTCACCGTTGACCCAGCGCATCTCGATCGGCGCGGCGTCGCCGACGAGGCGGGACGTCTCGCGGTCGGCGGTGACGGGGTGCGCGACGATGCCGGGCGAGAGCGTCACGTTGCCCATGAGGCGGCCGAGGGCGTCGACGAGCGGGCCGTCGCTGCGGTAGTTCGTCGGCAGCGTCGAACGGTGCTCGGCGGTCTGCGACGCCCGCAGGTAGGTGTGGACGTCGCCGCCGCGGAAACCGTAGATCGCCTGCTTGGGGTCGCCGACGAGGATGAGGGAGCGGCCCGCCTCCGAGAACGCCGTCTGGAAGACCTCCCATTGCACGGGGTCGGTGTCCTGGAACTCGTCGACGAGCACGACACTCCACCGCGCCCGCATCCGTTCGCGGGCGATCGACGGGGTTGCACGCAGTGCGGTGCGCAGGTCGACGAGCAGGTCGTCGTACTCGAGGATGCCGGCGCGGCGCTTGCGGCGCGCGTACTCGTTGCGCAGCGCCTCAGCGAAGTCGATGACGGCGCGTTGGCTGTCGTCGGCGGGCGCGTCGAGGGCGGCGCCGGTGTTCGTCAATACGCAGTGGCCGATGAATCGTGCCCGCTCGTGCGAGAGGTCGATCGACGGATCCTGCGCGCGGCGGGCGACGTAAAGGTCGTCGATGACCTCGTCGCGCAGGCCGGTCGTGTCCTCGACGAGCGTCGCGAACGAGTCGGAATCGCCGGCGACGCCGAGGCCCTTGAGCACGTCGTGGCAGAACTGGTGGATCGTCGCGATGAGCGCCGAGTCGAACGACGCGAGCGCCCGGGCGAGGCGGTCGCAGCGCTCGGCGAGCACGCCTGGGTCGTCGCTGCGCAGGGCTGCGACGAGGACGCCGTCGTCGTCGTGGGGCGCCTGACGCAGCCGCGTGAGTACGCGTTCGAGTTGTTCGCGCACGCGTTCGCGCAGTTCTTGGCTGGCGGCGCGGGAGAACGTCACGACGAGCAGTTCCTCGAGCGGCAGCCCCTCCTCGGCCACGAGACGGGTCACGAGGGCGCTCAGCGTCCAGGTCTTGCCCGTTCCGGCGCTCGCCTCGATGAGGGTCGTGCCGTGCGGGATGGGCGCCGTGACGTCGAACTGCGCGGACGGCGGCGGCGCGGGTGCCCCGAGCGGGTTCGTCGCGACGGGTGCTGGGGTCTCGGTCATCGCCCGATCGGTCCCTTCTGGTCGAGCAGCGGCATCCACAGCCGTTTGCTCCGGTCGATGAACACGTTGCCCGCATTGAGCCGGTCGAGTGAGGGCACCTGTGGCGCGTAAACGCGCTGCCACCAGGGGTCGTCGCGTTCTCCCTCGCGATCGAAGGTGCCTTCCCAGACCGGGCGGGCCTTGCTCGCCCCGACGTTGAGGGCGAGTTCTTCGGTGGCGTTGCGCGAGCGTCGTCCGGCGCGGTAGCCCTCGATGAACGCGAGCGACGTCTTCGCCGGCACCGGCAGGGGCGCGCGCAGACCGTCGAGGCGCAGGGCCGCGAGGTCGGTGAGCGCACTGAGCGGGTCATCGGGTGCGGTGAGGCGGCACTCGCCGTACTTGCCGCGCACGGCGGCGCTCCACTCCTGCCCGGGACGCGAGGCGGCGACCGCGAGGACGCTCACCCAGGCCCGCGCGAGGTGCCGAGCACTGACGGAGCTGTAGTTGACGATCTGGATCTCGTCGCCGATGACGTGCGGGACGACACCCGTCAGCCGGACGGAGGTCGGCCCGCTCGGTCCGTTGAGCGGGAGGGGGATCGACACGTCGATACTGCGTCGCTCACCCGGCGGCAGGCCCTGAAGGATGGCGCCGACCTTGCGCGTGATGTCGCCGATCTTCGACGGCAGCGGGCTCGGTGGCAACGCGCCACTGTGGCTCTCCTCGGCGCTCGCCTGCTCCAGCGGCACCCCGCTGAGGGTGCGACGCAGGAGGCGATCGCCGACGGCCCACTGTTCGAGCGGGTCGAGGTCGATCGGTAGCGCATCCTCGGTCTCGTCGGCCTCGTACGTGACGCCCGTCTGCAGCCGGTCGGACAGGAACGTGCGGGCCGGGTTCTCGATGAACCTCACGAGCTCGTCGAGGGTGACGTCACGGGGTTCGCGGGCCGGCAGCAGGCCAGTGAGCAGCGGCGGCAGCGAGGTCTCGTCGGCGACGTCGCGTCCGCTCTCACGCGCCTGCCGCAACGAACGCGCGCCGGCGAGCGCGGCCGCGTCGTACGAGCCACCCGGCAGGGGTGAACTGAACGTGAAGTTGCGTTCGTCGAACGGTTGCAGCGGGTGGACGAACTCGAAGGGGTGACGCTCGGCGTCCTCGGGGGTCGGCGCGCCGGTCGCGGCGGCCGCGGCGATGAGCTCCTGCAGCGGGACGGCGGGCGGGCGGCGAGTGCCGTCACGCTCGTCGAAGCCCGAGTAGAACGCGATGAGGTGCTTGCGCGACGCCATGACGGCATCGAGGAGCAGTTGCCTGTCCTCACTGCGCGGGTCGCGCTCGCCGAGATGAGGGTCGCGAGCGAGTGCGTCGTCACCGTCGACGACGAAGGAGCGGGGGAAGCTCTCGTCGTCGAGGCCGAGCAGGATGACGGCCTGGTGCGGCACCGAACGCATCGGCGTCAGCGTGCACACGCTGACGGCGCCGTTGCGGAAGTTGCTGCGCGACGGGCGCGGGCCCCAGCGCTGCTCGAGCATGACGCGCATGTCGGTGAGGCGCAGACCGGTGCGGGTGCTGCCTTCGGCGAGGAACGCCAACTCGCGCTCGAACGCTCCGAGCTGCCACGCCTCGTCGCGTGACGGCGCAGCGACGGCGCCCACGTGGCGCCGCAACCAGTCGAACCATTCCGGCGGCGTGAAACTGCCCCGGGTAAGGTCGACGCCCGATGAGCTCGTGCCGCGCACGGCCTTGGCGGCCGCCGTCACCTCCGTCATGAGGGTGACGAAGGCGCTCGCCGTCTCGATGTCGGAGGTGCCCAGGTCGTCGATCGGCAGCAGGGCGCCCGCCGGAGCGTCGGTGTCGGCGCTCATCGCGACGCCGAGTGCGAGCCGGTCGAGAGCCAGCGTCCACGTGTTGGCCGGCATCTCGAGGAGGCCGTACTCGCGGCGGTGCTCGGCGTCGTAACCCCAACGTGCACCGCTCGTGCGCACCCACCGGCTGATGCGGTCGAGGGCGTCCGTGTCGAAACCGAATTTCTCGCGCACGGCGGGCAGGTGCGCGAAGTCGAGCACCTCGGATGCGGTGGCGCGCCCGCCGGCGAGGCCGAGCAGTCGCAGGGCCACCTCGGCGAGGGGGTTGGTGGCGGCGAGGCCGCGGTCGGCGAGCTGCACGCGCAGACGCCGACCGGGATGGTGCGCGCCGTCGTCGTCGACGGAGGCGAACGCCGCCTTGATGAGCGGCGCGTACGTCTCGACGTCGGGGCACATGACGACGATGTCGCGCGGCTGCAGACTGCCCTCGGACTCGTCGAGCAGCCACAGCAGCGTCTCGCGCAGTGCGTCGACCTGACGGGCCGGGCCGTGACAGGCGTGAACCTGGAAGGAGGTCGTGTCGTCGATGGTCGAGACGGCGCTCGGGGCGCGGTTGGCGCGGATGTCGGCCTGCAGCTGCTCGAGGCGCGTGCCGGCAGCAGCCCCGCGCGAGGATCCCTCACCGGCAGGCCCCTGCCCAAACGGGGCGGCCGCCGGTGCGCTCGCGTCCTCGACGTCGCGTCGCAGCAGCGTCAGTTCGAGTTCGCGGACGTCACGCCCGAGCGTGGCGAGCAACGGGTGCTCCGCGGCGCGCGCGCTGTCGTCGTCGCGGCGCCGGAGGCCGCCGGAATCGAGCTGGCGCAACCGCTGCCAGAGGGCGTCGCTCGGGTGCGGCAGCCACAGGTGCGTCTCGTGACGTGCGGCGAGCGCTTCGAGCAGGTCGAGTGTCGCCGTCGACACCCGCGTGTAGCCGAAGAAGTTGACGCGCCGCGGCAGGGACAGCGTGAGCGTGCCGTCGCGCAGGCCGGTGCACACGCGGTCGAGCCGCGCGACGGGCGACTCGTCGATGCCGTGCGCGCGCGCCACGTCGAGCACGTCACGCCACAACCGGGGCTGCCACGCGAGGTCGGGCGCGACGTCGCCGCCGGCACCGCTCTCCCAGGCACGAACGAGCGCGGGACGCTCGTCGCTGTAGCGCGCGAACAGCCCCGCGAGGCGCCGCGCGACCGCGTACCGACGAGACTGGCGGGCACGGTGGAACCACGCGTCGTTCTTCGACGCGCCACCGGGCAGCGCATCGGCCCCGAGGTGGTGGGCGAGCGTCTCGAACCCGGGGCGCTGCACGGCCGCGTCGACGGCTTCGAGGACGAGCCAGGCGAGCCGGTCGGGGTGCCACGGGTCGTCGAACTCGCGCTCGAGGGCGAACGACATGAACGAGTACGGCGTGTGGACGCTCAGCCCGGCGCACACCCCGTCGTCGCCGATGTCTGCGCCGAGCTCGTGCGCGAGGCGTTGGCTCAGCCAGCGCTCGACGCCGGGGGAGGGCGCGATGACGAGTTCACGGTCGAACACGTCGAGCGGATCGCTCGCGAGGAGCGAGCCGAGCTGCTCGGCGAGCGCGGTCGGGGACGCTGCCCGATGCAGGATGAGTGCCACGTCACAGACAGTAGACGCTGCCTCCGACAACCGCGGGATTCCGGGGTTCTTGCGTCCCATCGGCGACATCGCACCTGCCGGCAGGAGCCTATGAACGCCACGGCTGCGGGTGCGGGCCCCCAGCCTCGACGAACTCCCGTCGGTGACAGGGGCAGACAGGCTCCCCACTCCATCTGTGAGAGGGCAGCCGCACGATGCCCGGCGTCACCGCAGAACGCCCACACGCGAGACACACGCGCCAGCCTCGCGGGCGCAGGTGGTGCGCCCCGATAGGCTGGGCCGGTGAATTCCGGTCTGCTGGGCTACCTCGTCGTGCTCGGCGTCACCCTCGGTGGCGTCGCGCTCTTCGTCGCTGCCATGGTGGTCCGTCGTGTCCTCGCACCGCGCGTGCCCAGCCCGACGAAGCTGACGACGTACGAGTCGGGCGTCGACCCCATCGCCGGCAACTGGCAGCAGTCCGGTTTCCGGTACGTCGCGTTCGCGTTTCTCTACGTGGTGTTCGCCGTCGACGCCGTCTACCTGTTCCCGTGGGCGCTCGTCCTGCGCACGAGCGGTCTCGGCGTCGCTTCACTGTTCGAGATGGGCATCTTCATCCTCGTCCTGCTCGTCGGCCTCGCGCATGCCGCGCGCCGGGGCCTGCTGGCCTGGCTGTGAGGTGACCCGACGATGACCGACGATTCCCGCACGCCCGCCGCCGACGCGACCTTCCCCACGGCAGGGCCGATCGAAGCCACCGCAGAGCGCGCCGTCGACCTGCCGATGCCGACGGTGCGTCCCCACGTCGGCATGGCGCAGGAGCATGCACCGAAGCCGATGCGGCTCGTCCTCAACTGGGGGCGCCGCTACTCACTGTGGGTGTTCAACTTCGGCCTCGCCTGCTGCGCCATCGAATTCATCGCCGGCTCGATGTCGCGCCACGACTTCATCCGCCTCGGCGTCATCCCCTTCGCGCCGGGCCCACGTCAGGCCGACCTCATGGTCGTCTCCGGCACCGTCACCGACAAGATGGCGCCCGCCGTCCGTCGCCTCTACGACCAGATGCCCGAGCCGAAGTACGTCATCAGCTTCGGCGCGTGTTCGAACTCCGGTGGGCCGTACTGGGATTCTTACTCCGTGACGAAAGGCGTCGACCAGCTCGTGCCCGTCGACGTCTACGTGCCCGGTTGCCCGCCGCGCCCCGAAGCGCTGCTGCAGGGCATCGTCACGCTGCAGAACCAGATCGCGCAGGAGAAGCTGACCGGCGAGAGCATCATGTCGCGCCTCAACCCGTTCTCCACCAAGCGCCGCAGCGCCGCGTCCGTCCAGCGTCCGCTCGTGACGAAGCCGGGGCACGACGTCCCCTCGACGAAGGCGACGGGCGCCACCAAGGCCGACGCCCCGACACCCGACACCCCCACGACCGGTGATGACGCATGAGCCGCGAACCGCGCCGCGTCGACGTCGCGCTCGACGAGTGGATCGCCACGCATGAAGCGCACCGCGCCGACGGCTACACGTTCTTCGACTTCGTCACCGCCGTCGACGAGACCGATCGCGATCTGCCCGACAAGCCGGCCGGTTTCGACCTCGTCAGCCACCTCTATGAGATCGGTGACGGCGACGTCCCCGGCGTGCGCGCGAGTGTCATGACGCGCGCACGGGTGCCGCTCGCCTCGGGTGACGACCCGGCGCACGCGCCGAGCCTCACCGGCCTGTGGCGCGGCGCGGCATGGCACGAACGTGAGACGTTCGAGATGTTCGGCATCGTCTTCGACGGGTTCGACGACGGCACGGGCGCCGGTCTGCGCAAGCTGCTGCTGCCCGAGACGTTCATCGGCACGCCGCTGCGCAAGTCATTCGTCCTCACGGCGCGCGCGAGCAAGGAGTGGCCGGGCATCAAGGACCCCGGCGAGTCCAAGGGTGAGAGCCCTCGCGCGGGAGCGGCCAAGCGCCGCAAGGTCATGGCGCCGGGCGTCCCCGACGACACGTGGGGGCCGCGATGAGCGTTCTCGACGTCACGTTGCGCAGCGTGGCCGTGCTCGCCTGTTTCATGGTGCTGCCGCTCGTGCTCGGCCAGGTCGAGCACAAGGTGATGGCGCACATGCAGGGGCGCCTCGGCCCGATGGAGGCCGGCGGTTTTCACGGGTGGGCGCAGCTCGTCGCCGACGGCGTCAAGTTTGCGCAGAAGGAGGACGTGACGCCGCGCGCCGCTGACCGGGGCGTGTTCAAGCTCGCGCCGGCGGTGTCGATGTTCAGCTACCTGCTGGCGCTCGCGGCCATCCCGTTCACGCCGAGCCTCGTCGCCGGTGACCTGCCCGCGTCGCTCGTCTACGTGCTCGCCGTCTCCGGCATCGGCACGGTCGCGACGCTCATGGCAGGGTTCGGTTCGGGCAACAAGTACGCGACGCTCGGCGCGTTCCGGTCGGCCGCGCAGCTCGTCAGCTACGAGGTGCCGCTCATCCTCGCGTGCGCGTCGTTCGCGATGGCTGCGGGTTCGCTCAGCATCTCCGGCATCGTCCACGAGTGGCACCCGATCTGGTTGCTGTGGCAGCTGCCGGGCGCGTTCGTCCTGCTCGTCGCGATGACGGCCGAGCTGCAACGCCCGCCGTTCGACATGCCCGTCGCCGACTCAGAGGTCGTCATGGGCGTGATGACGGAGTACACCGGCCTGCGTTTCGCGCTGTTCCTGCTGAGCGAGTACGCAGGCATCGTCGTGATGTCGGCACTGTTCGCCGCGCTCTACCTCGGCGGGTGGAACGGCCCGTTCGAGGGCGCGCTCGGGTTCGTGTGGATGCTGCTCAAGACGGCCGTCGTCGCCTTCGTCATCTTGTGGATGCGCATGAGCTGGCCGCGGCTGCGTGAGGACCAGCTGCAGCGTTTCGCCTGGTTCGTGCTCGTCCCGCTCGCACTCGTCCAACTCGCTCTCACCGCGGCAGGAGTGATCTACACCGCATGACTCAGCCTCACGAGAACGACGCGTCCGCCTCGGGCGACGCGACTCCCGACGCCCCGCGCGATCTCGGTCGCCACGTCCACCCGCTGCCCTCCTCCGGGCGTGAGGCGGGTCCGATCCGCGGCCTGCTCGCCGGGATGCGCACGACTGCGCGCACGATGACGAAGAAGACGTCCGTGCAGCAGTACCCGGACGTCAAGCCCGACCTGCCGCCGCGCAGCCGCGGCGTCATCGCGCTGCTCGAGGAGAACTGCACCGCCTGCATGCTGTGCGCACGCGAGTGCCCCGACTGGTGCCTCTACATCGACTCGCACAAGGAGACGGTGCCGAGCGAGGCGCCCGGTGGGCGCGATCGTCAGCGCAACGTCGTCGACCGGTTCGCGATCGACTTCTCCTTGTGCATGTACTGCGGCATCTGCATCGAGGTCTGCCCCTTCGACG
>ERZ1023324.113-NODE-113-length-36532-cov-4.480961_pt1 | contig 36532 bp, 34 predicted proteins | sample MGYA00520886_ERZ1023324 | MGnify/ENA primary metagenome ERZ1023324 (study PRJEB32759, sample SAMN07749864) | skin metagenome | biome: transportation; feature: city; material: polyester macromolecule | host: Homo sapiens | place: Hong Kong:KT line | collected...
GTTCCGGCCTGAAATAACGCGGACCAGGCATCGCCCTGGAACCTTTGCCTTCGGGTTCTTGTAAATGTCGGTCCGCACCACCGGTTTGTATTGTTTGCGGTCAACAACATAGATCTCGAAATTTGCGTCTGCTGGCCGCCTGACGACCGTAGCAGACAAACCGCTCACCCGCCGATCGATCTCCTTTACAAAGCGGCGGACTGTGGCCGTTCGGTCCCGGCGTGCAAGGTTATGGATATAAAAGCGGACCGGTGTCGTGAATTTTTTGACCAGGTAAGGCCGCCATCCCCAACTGCGGTGTTCAAGACCGAAGACAGTCTGTTCAAATCCGAACATGATGTCTTCGGTGGTAAAGGCTTCACTCGACGCCCGGGCTGGCATGCTTGCCGACAAAGCCAACATTGCCATGAAAATCAGGATCTTGCGCATCATGTTCGCTGCAATGGACTTCACTCCGATCTATGCCGAATTCAGATCACGCCCCTGCAAACTTGTCCAGTCCAATACCGGAATGTGATCTTCAACCGGCACCAGCTTGTTTCTGTTCTAGGCATTGTTGGCAGGGTGCGAGTGCGCCGCCTTGTAACCAATGCGGGAAACCATTGGCCGATGTTGTTAGTATCGAAAAAACAATTCCTTAAGCTTCCGTCGGTATAAGGACCAAAGCGTTATGAGAACAAGCCTGCAGGGGCCAGGGACGGGAGTAGGTATGACCGCTGTGAAACGATCCTTCCGAGCGGAAACCTTAATACGTATGGAATCCGTATCGAACACGGACCCTGCGTTTGCCGAAGAGCGTCGGCATCAGGAAGTTTTAGCTGAACTCTCGACCTTAAAGGCGATGATCCAATCGGGCGAAGGTCAGCAGCAACAAGCTGCACTTGACCCGGAAGCCATGAGCCAGAAGTTCATGTCCGAGTTCCGCAAGGAGCTTTCGGAAGCGGCAAAGCTCAAGGTGGAACTGGACGCGATCTATGAAGCGATCGCCCAGACCAAGAAGGAAATCGCAACCCTGCACCAGAAGACCGGGTCGGAAGGCGAGGATATGACTCGCGTGACGAATGAGCTTGATGCGGTTGTGGTCGGGACTGAAGGCGCGACAGAAAGCATTCTGTCAGCCGCCGAGTTCATTGATGAAACCGCGAACACTCTGTCCGCCCGTCTTAACGGGCAGGACTCAGAGCTTGCCGGTGACATCCAGGACCGCGTAATCAAGATCTTTGAGGCCTGTAACTTCCAGGATTTGACCGGTCAGCGGATTACAAAAGTGGTTGGTACGCTGCGCTTCGTTGAAGATCGCATCATCCAGATGATGGACATCTGGGGCGGCATTGAGAGCTTCAAAGACATTGAAGTTGAAGAAGCCAAAGCCGCAGAAGGCGATGCTGCGCTGCTCAATGGTCCGGCACTGGAATCCGATATCGATGTTGCAACCCAGGACGACATCGACGCGCTCTTCGCGTAAATATTTTCCTGAAGATCTACAAGACCCGGCCACTGAGCCGGGTTTTTTGTTGATTGCACACCGGAGTCACAGATTGCGCCTCTCCGCTATCTCGTGTAGCAAATGACGTGGAACAAAACGTGAATAATTGAGAGGCGCAATGGTCGAGGCAGGACTAACCATCAAGGCAGAGCGGGATCCCGAGACCGGTCTGCTCCTTGGGGCCGATGGCAAGCAGCGCTGCTGGTGGCATGGCAATTTGCCAGACTATTTGCATTACCACGACACGGAGTGGGGCTGGCCGGTGGATGATGACCGGCGTCTTTTTGAAAAAATCTGCCTGGAAGGGTTTCAGTCTGGTTTGTCTTGGCTGACGATCCTTCGAAAACGGGAAGGGTTTCGGGCGGCCTTTGCCAACTTTGAATTTGAGGATGTCGCGAATTTCACGGAAGCGGATATTGAACGGTGCTTAGGCGACGCCGGCATTGTCCGTCACCGAAAGAAAATCGAGTCCACGATCAACAATGCCAAACGTGCGATCGAGTTGAAAAAGGAATACGGATCTCTGGCGGCTTATTTCTGGTCTTACGAGCCAAAGCCTGAGAACCGGCCATCAGAAATCACCTTCGCGGTCGCCAAGACACTTGGAAAAACAAAAGAAAGCACTGTGCTGTCGAAGGACCTCAAAAAACGGGGCTGGAGCTTCGTTGGTCCAACCACAGTATATGCCTTCATGCAATCTATGGGCATGGTCAACGATCACCTGGAAGGGTGCTGCTGCCGGGAACCCGTGGAAGCGGCACGCAGAACATTCAAGCGGCCGCGGTGAAGCGAGTTTGGGTTGGATGTTATCCGCCAACCTTTTCCTTCAGCGGTGCAAACAACGGATTGTCTTTTGAAAAGACGTAATCCAGTGTTTCCACCGTCACGGTGTCTGCGCCCTCTGCGATCAGCAACTTGGCGCAGGCAGCGACGGCGTCCTTCGGGCATAACACGCTCACATAACCGGTCGACCCCGATTCGGAAAACCGCTGGATCGCGCCAACATTGCTAACCGCCCGAAGCGCTTGTGTCCGGTCATCGACTATAGCCTTGACCAATTTCACATTGCGCGCGGCTTCTTCAGCTGCGACCCGGTCGAGGATTTCCCGAGCTCCGCTGAGGGCCGTGTCCGACCAGTCAGCGTTGAGGGAGGCCACCAGATTGGCCTGGCTCATCAGCATCACGCCATCCGACAAGACCTTTAGGTTATTGGCCTGAAGGGTTGAGCCGGTGGAGGTGATGTCGACAATCAGTTCTGCAGAGCCAGCCGCAGGAGCGCCTTCGGTGGCACCGGCGCTTTCCACGATCCGGTAATCGGCGATGCCATGTTTTGCAAAGAAAGCCCGGGTCAGGTTGACGTATTTGGTGGCGACCCGCAGGCGGCGGCCGTGGCGGTTGCGGAAGTCGGACGCAACATCGCCGAGATCCGCCATGCTTTCCACATCGATCCAGGATTTTGGGACGGCAATCACAACATCGGCGTGGCCAAACCCGAGCGGTGTGACGATGTGGACCGCGCTCGCTGGATCGGCAATGTTTTCATCGACCAGATCCAGTCCGGTGATGCCGAAATGGACAGCACCGTCGGCAAGTGCGCGGGCGATTTCAGAAGCGGACAGGAAGGCGATCTCCGCCGACGGCAGGCCTTTGATGGCACCGCGATAATTCCTGGCCCCGCCCGGTTGCGTCACCTTCAAACCGGCACGGCCGAAAAAGGCATGTGTGTTCTCTTGAAGCCGTCCCTTGGAGGGAACCGCGATCACAAGTTTGCTCATGGGTTAGCCTCCGATCCGCGCTGCAATCCGGTCCAGCCACATGGAAAATCCGATCGCCGGAACATCCGTTTTTGCCCCAAGCAGGGTGACCAGCTTGTCGTAACGGCCACCGCCGACGAGCGGGCCGTCGTGAGATCCTGTGTCGCCATGGATTTCGAAAACGAAACCAGAGTAGTAGTCGAGCCGCCGTCCGAAGTCGGCCGCGAACGCCAGCCGGGCCGGATTAATGCCCTTGTTCGCCAACGCACCCAAGCGCTGTTCGAATGCTGCAATTGGTTGGTTCAAGTCCAGGTCGTACTTCGCGGCAAAGGCGTTGAGTGCCGACACCGCGTTGGCGCCATCCGACTTGATCGCGAGATAGCTCTTGAGAGCATCCGCTGCCTCCCCGTGTCCTGCGGTTCCGCGGGTCAAAGCGGCTTGCTCCAGGAAGCGGTCGGCGATTTCTGCTGGTGTCCGCCCGCCAACGGCGGAAATCCCGGCAATCGACAAAAGATCCTCGACCACCGCATGTGCTGCCTTCGGATCGGCGCCCTCAAGCGCTGCCAGAAAGCCGAGGCGCACGTCGCGGGTCTCGTCGTCGCTTGTCGTAACACCGGCCATCCGCTCGACAGCTGCTGCCAATTTGTCGGTTTCGCCAAAAAGGTCACGCAGGCGGCGCTGCCATACGGCTGGGAGACCGAGCCCTGCGAGCACAGCTGCGAAAATCGTCTCATCGCCAATCCGGATGGAGACATCTTCAAGACCGAAGGTGCTCAGGGCTTCAATCGCCAGGGCCAACAAGTCAGCGTCTGCTTCGGCAATATCAGTACGGCCGAGGCTTTCTGCGCCCATTTGCGGGATCTCGCCAAGTCCGTCCGGACGCTGGCGGAACACCGGACCATGGTAGCAGTAGCCGGTCGGCAGGGCGTTGTCGCCATGCTCAACGTGATGGCGGCAGACGGGAATGGTGAAGTCGGGCCGCAGACACAAATCCGCGCCGTCTGCCCCTTGGGTCAAGTAGAGGCGGCGGCGAATGTCCTCGCCGATGAGGTCCAGCAGAACATTTGCCGGCTGAAGCATAGGCGGCGACACCAGAGCGTGCCCCGCCGCCTGAAACAGATCCAGGACCGCATCAATTTTTGCTGGATCGAGAGCCGGTGTGTCGCCCGCGGTTGCCATATCAGTCCCCGTTTGCCTGTCTGCGGTCTTCGGCCTGCGCAGCCAAAATACCGCGAACGGTCTCGATGAGATCCGCCTCGTTGGCCGTGACCTGAGCCGGACGGCTTTCCCGCCACGTGACATTGTCGACGTCTGTTGATTCAGAGGCCAGCCGGGTGCCTTCGATCAGGTCCTTGATCTGGATCTCTCCAGCCTCACGCTCGTCCGAACCTTGAATGATGGCGATCGGACAACCGCGGCGGTCAGCATATTTCAGCTGGTTGCCGAATTTCTTCCAGTTGCCCTGATACATCTCGGCCCGGATACCCGCTTGGCGCAGGTCCTGTACCATTTTCTGATAGCGGCCGAGCGCTTCGGTGTCGCCGTCCATAACGGTTATCAGCACCGGTGCCACGACATCGGTAGTCTGCAGCTTGCCAAGGTTTTTCAGCGCGGTCATCAGGCGCGAGACGCCAATGGAAAAGCCGGTTGCAGGCACATCGCGGCCAGTAAAGCGCTTGACCAGCCCGTCATAACGGCCACCACCGCCCACAGAACCGAACTGAACAACTTCACCTTTTTCGTTGGTGACGTCGAACAGGAGTTCGGCCTCATAGACTGGGCCGGTGTAGTACTCCAGGCCACGGACAACAGACGGATCGACCGAGATCCGGTCGGATTGGTAACCGGCGGAAGTCACAAGATCCGAGATCAGTTTCAACTCGCGAAAGCCAGCCTCGAAACTCTCGTTGATCGCAAACTTGGACAGCGCGGCCGTCTTGAAGGTCAGATCGTTTGTGTAATCGATCAGATCGTCGATCGCAGAAGCTTCCAGAATTTCGACAATGGCATCAATCGCCGGAGCTGACAGTTTAGCGCCGTCTGTATAGTCGCCACTTTCGTCTTTACGTCCTTCGCCCAAAAGCAGACGGACACCCTCGGTGCCAAACTTGTCGAACTTATCCATGGCCCGCAGGACAGTCAGACGGCGTTCCGCATCGTCTTCACCGCCGAGACCAACGGCTTCCAATACACCGTCGAGAACTTTGCGGTTGTTCACGCGGATGACGTATTGGCCGCGTGGAATGCCGAGGGCTTCCATGGCGTCTGCCATCATCATGCACATTTCAGCGTCGGCCTGGACACCTGGTGCACCAACGGTGTCGGCGTCGAACTGCATGAATTGACGGAACCGGCCTGGCCCCGGTTTTTCGTTCCGGAACACCCAACCATTGCGATAGGTGCGGTAGGGCAGCTGAATTTCGTTGATGTTTTCCGAGACATGCCGGGCGAGTGGCGCGGTCAGATCATACCGTAGGCTCATCCATTGCTCGTCATCATCCTGTACGGAGAAGACGCCTGCATTCGGCCGGTCTGTATCTGGCAGGAATTTGCCAAGGCAGTCGGTGTATTCGAAGGCCGGTGTTTCAACCGGGTCAAACCCGTAGCTTTCGTAAACCTGACGGATCTTGGACAGCATCTCGTCTGTGGCACGGATATCGGCGGCAGAGCGGTCAACGAAGCCACGCGGCAAGCGCGCCTTCAGTTTGTTTGGTTTTTTGGCCATGAGATCTTTGTGTCCTGGCGGGTTTTCCGCGCATGCACCCTTTGGCAAACGCATCTGGAAAAGTCTTGTGATGTTGCCGGTTGTCCTAGACGAAAGCGGTTCTGAGAGCAAGCGCGGGAGCAGATTGCGCTGACCCGCAAAACACAGTCATCTTAACTGAGATGAAAAAAGGCCGCGCCATGCCTTGTTTGCATCACAGTCCGGGCTAAAAGGACGGCAACGGATCGTAGTCCCGGTTGCTGCTGTTTGAGACAGGGCGGCCGGTGCGTTCTTTCTTGTATTTAATCTGCGCCGGGCTATGGTCCGCGCGAGTGAAATCCGGCGCTTTGAAAGTAAGCGGCTGGATCTGTCAGGCTTGGAATTGGAACAACTATGGACGGCGTCGTGAACCTGGTGGGTGATCAGGGCGGAGAGACCAGCGCACCGCGTTCTTTGAAACGCGAAGCGTTGCCCGCTGAGCTGAGCATCATTTTGCCAAGCTTCAACGAGGCCGAGAACATTCCAATCCTCATCGGCCTGTTGGACAAGGCGCTTGCCGGGACTGCCTGGGAGGCGATCGTCGTTGACGACAATTCCCCGGATGGCACCACAGAAGTTGCCCGGAAGCTGGCTCTAAGTGATCCGCGCGTGCGTGTGATCCGGCGTATCGGCCGGCGCGGACTTTCCGGGGCCTGTATTGAGGGGATCCTTGCCTCTTCTGCGCCCTATGTCGCTGTGATGGATGCCGACCTGCAGCATGATGAAACATTGCTGCCCAAGATGCTTTCCGAGTTCAAGTCAGGTGACATCGACCTTGTGGTAGCGAGCCGGAAAGTGGAAGGCGGAACCGTCGGCGAAGGACTGTCCAAGGTCCGGGCTTGGGGCTCCAACATCGCCAATGGGCTGGCGCAGAAGCTTTTGAATGTAACGCTCAGCGATCCTATGAGCGGGTTTTTCATGGTGCGCCGGGAAAAAGCCGAAGAGCTGGCCCCGAAACTGTCGCCGCAAGGCTTCAAGATATTGCTTGATCTGGTGTCGTCAGCCGCAGGCACATTGAAGATCAAGGAACTGCCGTTCACATTCCGCGAGCGCCAGCACGGCGAAAGCAAGCTCGACACCCTTGTTACGCTGGATTACTTCGGCCTGCTGCTCGCCAAGTATTTCGGCGACATCGTCTCTGTCCGCTTCCTGATGTTCGGCCTTGTTGGTGCCAGCGGCCTTGTTGTTCACTTGGCAGCCTTGCGTGTGTTCCTGCTGTCAGACATGAGTTTCAACATGTCACAGACCGCGGCATCCTTTGTTGCGATGACGTCGAACTTTTTCCTGAACAACCAGCTGACCTACCGGGACCGGCGTTTGCGCGGTCTTGGAGCGCTGATCGGTCTCTTGACCTTCTATGCGGTGTGTTCTGTCGGCGTTCTGGCAAATGTCGGTGTTGCCAACCTCATTTACGCCGACCCGGCGTACTGGTGGTTTGCGGGCGCTGCAGGTGCGATCATGGGTGCTGTCTGGAATTATGCGGCAAGTTCTGCACTGACCTGGCGGAAAAGCTGAGGCATTCGTGACAAACGCACACAGCTCTGAAGACTTGCCCTTTTTTCTTCGGCCAGCCGGACTTGTGCTGGTTGTTGTAGCGCTGATGGCTCTTAAGGTTTTTGCCGCGAGCCATGCGCATTTTGTCGAGGACGAAGCCTATTACCGGATCTGGGGGCTTTATCCAGCGCTCAGCTACTATGATCATCCTCCGATGATCGGCTGGTGGATTGCAGCGGGACAATCCGTCTTTGGAGACACCGTGTTTGCGGTGCGGGCTTTGGTTATCTTTTCCGGCCTGATCGGATCGTTGGCACTTTGGCGGACGGCCGCCATTCTGTTTGATGCGCGCGTCGCCGGTTGGGCAGTCCTGTTCTTGAACACCAGCTTGCTGGTCGGTATTGGCGGGATCCTTGCAACACCGGATGCCCCGTCGGTCCTTTTTTGGGGCTTGAGTTTTTGGGCGCTGGCCGAGCTTATCACTTCCAAAAACGCAAACTGGTGGCTGGTTGTCGGGTTGATGGCCGGGTGCGGGCTGTTGTCGAAATACTCGGTTTTGTTTCTCGGGGCGGGGATCGTGCTGTGGCTCTTGTGGGTTCCGGACGCTCGCCGCTGGCTGTTGACCTGGCAGCTCTGGGCCGGTGGATTGATTGCGGTCCTGACGTTCGCGCCGGTGCTCTACTGGAACCATCTGCACGACTGGGTCAGCTTCTACAAACAGTTCGGGCGCGCCGGCAGTGATGGGTATACCGCCAAGTACATCTTTGAATTTATCGGCGCTTTTGTCGGCCTGCTCAATCCGTTGATCGCTCTTTTGGCAGCGTTTGGCGGAGCCCGTTTGTTCGGCCGGTTTCTGAAACAGGATGCGGCCGCCTCCCTGATCATCCTGACCGTGCTGCCGTTCCTGATTTATCTTGCCTATCACTCGCTGCACTCGCGCGTGCAGGCCAACTGGCCAGCACCGCTGTTTCCGGTGATTGCATTGATGGCAGCGGTCTTTGTAGGCGATCTTCAAGGCCGCTCAAGAAACTGGGTCAAGCTTGCCACAACCGGTGTCTGCCTTGGTCTTGTGATCGCGTTCGCCGTTCAGCTCCATGCGGTCTCGGCCCTTACAGGGCAGTTCGCACGAAAAGATCCGACCCATCAGCTGCGCGGATGGCCGGAAATCGGCGCGGCTCTGAAAAACGTTGTCGGCAAAACGGATGCAGCCTTTGTTCTGACCTCCGGCTATGGCCTCAACGGTCAAATCGACTTCCTCATGAAAGACACGGTGCCTGTGCACCAGTTTACCCAGCGGATCCGCTACATCATGGCGCCAGAGCCGCAAGAAGGCGATTTTAATGGCGCTGGGCTGTATGTCGCTGAAAGCCGCCGCGACCAAGCGGATGTCCTCAAGGCCCGGTTTGACACCGTAGAGCAGGTTGCGGTTCTGGAGAGATTGGTAAAGGGTGTCCCGTTGGAAGAGCTGGTGGTGTACAAGCTCTCAGGCCGGAAAACGGATGCTCTCGATCCGCTAGAGACCAAGTAACGCCGGCTCAATAAGAGACGGATGTCACGATAAGACTTGCAAAACTCTACGAAGTTTTGCAGGGAGGAGCGTGTCGTTTCTTATGTATCTTTACCGCGCTGCATGAAAAGAATTACGCTTGGAGCTTTAGACTACGGACTTGCATTCGGGGTTGACCGCGCACTGCGTGATCTCGCCGAGCAAGGGCGTATCAGTGCGCTCGGCGCGCTCGTTGCGACGGATCTGTGGCCCAGGGAGTTCCGGCCGCTGATCGAAACCGTCAAGGACTCAAGTTCACGCACACTCTTCGGGATCACGCTGGCCTTTACCGGCGACAGAGTATCGCCCGTCAGCAGCCGGATGCATCAGACCTATGGCGACCGGATGTTTTCCCGTTCGAAGATGAACCGCCTGGCGCTCTTACGGCTTCTGCCCGATGAGCTGCTTTTGGAAGAAACGCTGGCGCAACTGGGCCGCTACACGGTCTTGATGAAGCGGCAGCCGGACTTCGTTGCCGTCAGAGACGGGATGCTAGCGCGCAGCAGCGTGGCCCGAACCGTCTTCAAGGCAATTGGACACGCGGGATTTGATACGCCGCCGCATATCATTTCTCCGGTGCGGTCGGGCCTTAAAACACTCCGGCTTCAGCGCTTGGCGAAGCCCTACGATTTGAAGTTCTTGCCCAAGGCAGATCCGCTGCCGGAGGTCAGTGACAGGGAAGAACTGCACCGTCTTCTGCACAATCATTTTGACGGGATGGCAGACATGAGCTTCGTGGCGGCTATTCCGGGCCGGGCCGACGACCGGCTGCGCCGCGAGGAACCCAAAGCCAAGATCGCGATCCGGGAGTGTCAGTATGATGTCCTGGCAAGTGACCGTTTCTTTCACACGCTGGAAAAAAAGGATGTTTTCCTGAATTGAGGGCTTGGACAGCAATCCAAACGAAAAAACGGCTCTGGGGGGAACAGAGCCGTTTTTCGTGGAGGTCCGGAAGAGGGGGAGGGGCAACCCCGCTTCCATGTTTTTCAATATAGGGGTAGTTTGCGCATGGGCACGTGATGCACATCACAACAATGCGCGTATTTCGAAATTGGCCGGTTTGACGGCAATGTCTGCAGGGGGCAGGTGTGGCAAAGATCGATGATTTTCTGAAAAACAGCTTTTCTTTACAAGGGCTTGATTCGGAATTGGCGCTCGGGCTGTCAAAACTCGCCCGCCCGATAAAAATGGCTGCCAATGCCACACTTTTCGAAAACGGGGACCCTGGAAACGGCTGTTATGCTGTTCTGGAGGGCTCTTTGAAGGTGTCGATCCTGTCAGTCGATGGGGATGAGCAGTTGCTTGCCGTTCTCGGGCCAGGCGATCTGGTTGGTGAGCTTGCCCTGCTGGATGGCCGTCCCCGGTCTGCAACGGTGAGCGTTTTGAAAGAAGCGCAGCTGGCATTCATTGAAAAGTCCGCCTTTGAGCGGTTCGCCGATGAAAACCCCGCCGTCTACCGCCACATGCTGTCCATCGTCGGCAAACGTTTGCGCCATGCCAACGACGTTCTGGCTGCGCGTTCTTTCCTGCCGCTACCGGGACGTGTCGCGCAGACATTGCTGCAGCTGGCCGAAACGTTCGGCAAGCCTCTCGATGATGGCCGCGTCCTCATCCACTACAAGCTCAGTCAGGCGGACATTGCCAACATGGCCGGAGCTGCCCGTGAGAATGTCAGTCGGGTGCTGAACGATTGGAAGCGCTCTGGAACGATCAGCCGGATCTCCGGCTACTATTGCCTGGAACAGGTAGACTTTCTCGAACAAGCTTCAACACTTTAGTCAGGACACCAAGCCTTCATATCTTCTGCGTGCCGGCCAGGATCGAACCAAGCGTTTGTTCATTCAGGCTGTCGAGGAACGCCTCCGCCGCCCTCGCCATCGCGCCCTTGAGCGCGCAGCGCGGTAAAAACGGGCAGCTTGCCGGTTCATCCTTGAGGCACGCGACCACGCCAAGATCCGGTTCAATCAGCCGCACCACATCGCCAATGCGGATGTCATCGGCCTCTTTGGCAATGCGGATCCCGCCGCCACGGCCCCTGGTCGTTTCCAGGTAGCCCGCCTTGGCAAGCTGAGCCACGATTTTCATGACATGGGATTTCGCCAGTCCAAGTTGCGCGGTCAACTTGTCGACTGTCTGCGGTGCATCTGATTGGCTGATTGCCATCAGGAGTCTCAAGGCAAAATCACTGGCTTGACTGAGGCGCATTTCCAGAACTTTCAAAACATTCATTTTATATGTTGATTTTAGCGTGTGCTTCTGGCATTTAAAAGATGCATTATGTATGAATGTTATGAGGTTGTGATGCAAATCAAACAAACACCACAGGAAAAAGGCGGCACCGTCGTCCGCTCCGACGGGGCCTGTGAGGTGCAGTACGCTGAAGTCACTCCCGAGACGATCCGGATCCTTGTGCATTCATTCTATGGGACTTTGCGCCAGCAACCCCATCTCGGAGAGATCTTTGAAAAGCGCCTTGGCGGGCGTTGGCCGGAGCACCTTGAGAAGATGGAGCGCTTTTGGCAGTCCGTTCTCCTGAAAAACGGGACCTACAAAGGCAAGCCGGTTCCGGAACACCTGAAACTAAAGGAAGTGGTCAGCTCGGATTATGGCGACTGGCTCGACGTATTCCGGCCGGTGGCACACGAGACTTTTGTACCGGACGTTGCCGAAGAGATCATCGCCATTGCCGAACGGATTGCTCAGAGCCTGTGGCTCGCAACGTTCGGTTTTGCCGGCAGTACACCGCCGGCGGAACTTTTTACTGAACAAGCCTGATAGGAGGGGCTCATGTTACCGGCAATCGTATTGGTGGCCGAAGGTCTGGTTGTTTTGTGGTTCGCGGTCTTCGTCGGAATGATGGTGTCCATGTACCTGGATTCCAGATCCATGCCTTTGCCACGCCTCGATGTGGCGGGGCGAACGTTGATTGGCAGCGCCAAACTCGCCTTTGCAGTCGGAATGACCGCATTGGCGGCACTGACCTATTATGAAATCCCTATGTTCTGAGTTTACAGGAGACACCAATGTTCAGTGCAAAATGGACACAACGTGGCTTACCCATCCTCTTGATCTGGATTGCAGCACCAATGCCGCTTTGGATCATGGCCATTCTGATGCTGATTATCTGATTGATAGCGTTGTGTTTTGAAGCGGTTGGGCTAGGCTCGGTAAAACACGAAACTGGAGCGACCGCTTTGAGTGAAGAAACACCGCAAGGGGAACTGACCCTCCGGACAATGGCAATGCCGGCCGACACCAATGCATCTGGTGATATCTTTGGCGGGTGGGTACTGTCTCAGATGGATCTCGCCGGTGGGATTGCCGCGGGGCAAAGGGCGCAGGGCCGCGTTGTCACGATCGCAGTCGACAAGATGAAATTCATCCGCCCGGTCCATGTCGGAGATGTCTTGTGTGTTTACACAAGCGTCGGCCGCGTCGGGACAAGCTCCATGGAAATCAAACTGGAAGCCTGGGCTTTGCGCCACCGTTTCGGCGGCCGGGAAAAAGTCACCGAAGCGATTTTCACGATGGTCGCCGTTGATGACCAAGGCAAGCCACGTCCAGTCCCCAAGGACACTCCGGCTCCGCAGTAATCAGGCGCGCAAGGATCTGCGCGCCAGCAGGTCCGCAAACAGCTCCTCATCGACCGCGCAAATGCAGCCATTGGCCCAAAGGCGCAACAATGCCTGTAAGCGGTCGACCCGCTCATGCTGGGTCAACCGGCGTTTGTGGCGTGGCAGTCCGCCATACACCCGAATGGTCTTCATGCGGGCCAGCACACAATCTTCCGCGGTAGATTGCCAGATCTCGGCCGCTGTCTGATCGGCCCCTTCGGCGTCCTGGTATCTGATCAACTCGGCCGCTTGTCCGGCCAGCGCATCTTGAAACAAAAAATCCTCCATCGGTTGCCCGAGGAGGACTGGCGCATGAAAACTACCGCTTCGTTGCCGCGCAGCCTCTTTTGAGTGTCTGGACGGCCGCATCCCTGTTGCGGAAACCACCTTGCCCGGTCGGCAGGTTGGCGAGGGCGCCAGCCCTTCTCTTGATGATGGCGGGCTTATGCCATGAGTTCCGTTTTTTGGCAAGTCATCCAAGAACCGAAGGACTCCAACGGTTATTGATTGCGGTCATAGTCGATTTTTCCATCGACCAGATGAATGCGACGCTGCATACGGCCGGCAATATCCATGTCGTGCGTGACGGCTATCACTGTGGTCTTTTGCTGATCGACAATTGATTGGAGCGACATAAACACCTGCTCTGTCGCGACAGAATCGAGACTACCGGTCGGCTCGTCTGCAAGGATGAGGTCCGGCGCATTGGCCAGCGCTCTTGCAACGGCGACGCGTTGACGCTGCCCGCCGGACAATTGGGCAGGTTGCCGGTGCAAAAAGTCCACCAGGCCGAGATCTTCCAAGAGACCAGCCGCGCGGTCTTTTTGCTCAGCTGTAGCCAGAGCGCCAAGTTTTTGCATCGGAATCATAACGTTTTCCAGAGCGGTGAATTCCGGCAAGAGAAAGTGGAACTGGAAGACAAAGCCGATCTTTTCCAGCCGCAAGTGAGCCATTTCGGACTTAGATAGATCGTGCGTCTTGCGGCCGCCAATCAGGACTTCGCCCTCCGTCGGCCGGTCCAGTAGTCCAAGCAGATACAAAAGGGATGATTTTCCGGAGCCCGAAGGGCCGGTGATTGCAACGAACTCCGATGTGCCGATCGAAAACGAGATGTCCTCTACAAGGGTGACCGGAACAATGGCTGGAAGAATGCGGGTCAAGCCTCGCGTTTCCAAAAGTGGGGCAGGGTTGGCTGGGGTCGAGGCAACGCTCATGTCAGGTCGCGCCCCGGATGATGTCGACAGGATTAAGCGCGGCAGCCTTTCTGGCAGGCACAAAACCGGCAATGCCCGCAGACAGAAGCGCCAGACCACTGGCGATCATGTAATGCACATGAGAAAAGTATATCGGCAGACGGGTCATTTCGATGTCGGTCGTGACCTCGAATTTGATTGTTGCAAGATAACTCGACAATCCAAATCCAAGTGCAGACCCGACAAGTGCTCCGAGCACACCGATCACCAAACCCTCCAGGACGAAGATCTGCTGGATGTCGGGTTCCGGAAACCCCAGCGATTTCAGGATGGCAATGTCCCGGGCCTTTTCGTGCACGATCGTTGAAATGATGTTGTAGATCCCGAACCCGGCGACCAGAAGAATACCGCCGACAGCGGTAAACATGATCACGTTGCGGACAAAGAAAGCCTCCATTAGACCTTCATTGGCCTCTTCCCATGAGATTGACTTGTAGCCCAGTTGCCGCTCGGCCCTTGCAGCAACGGCGACGGCTTCATCGATGTTTCTCAGCCGGATCGTGATGGCATTGATGATGTCTGGTTTTTCCAGAAGGATCTGGACGGCTTTGAGAGGCGCATAGGCGAGGCTTTCGTCGCTGGTGGTGATCCCGGTATGGAACAGGCCAACAATCTTGAACCGTTTTGCGACCCCGTTTGCTGAGGTCAACGTGACCGTGTCTCCAAGGTCAGCGCCAAGCCGTTCGGCTGCCTTGTCGCCTAGAACCAATCCGTTGGAGGTTGTGCCGAGGTCCTCAAAGGCCCCCTCCCGGATGTCCTCGCCAATGTTGGACACGAGAAGTTCCTGCTTTGGGCGGACACCAATCAGCGTTATGCCAATGTCCTGACCGCTGTAGCGCAGCACAGCCTGACCCGTCAGGCGCTGGGCGATGTCGCCGTCAACCCAATCTCGCAGCGACGCTAAAGCTTCCGTTGGATTGCGGATCCCACGCAAGTCCTCCAACGGCCGCAAACCGCGAAAGGCAACAGCATCATAAACGGAGCTGGCCGGTTGGGCTGTTGGCGTCCGCCTATCATCCTTGATCTCCACATGCGGAATGGCGTCGATTAAGGTTGCCATGAAGTCACGTTGAGAGCCCTCCATGAGGGCGGCCATGGCAATGGAAAATCCAACGCCGAGTGCAACACCAAGCGTGGAGACCACCGTTTGCCGGAGCCTGTTGCGCACATGGGTCGCAGCGATGCGGAGCTGAAGGATCATTCTAGCGTGCCCTCGGCCACCGGCTCCACCTTCTGGCCATCAGGGAGATCGTCGCGAAACGGCAGGAGAACAGCATCTCCGTCAGCAAGGCCCTTGAGGATTTCGACAGCACGGGTTCCGGTAATTCCTGTTTCGACCACTATGGTCTCAACGGTGTTGCTGCTGGAAACAGTCTGAAGCCGCTGACCATCGAGAGCGGCCACCGGTACGAGCACCGTTTCCGGCTTTTCGAGAGTGACTATGTTGATTTCAGTTGTCATGCCGATGTGAAGCGGCGTGTCCTTTGGAAGATTCAAATAGACGCGGTAATTCTTCAGCACCGGATCCCCTTTGGGCGTGATCCGGGCAACGGTCGCAGTGAGGTCTTGCCCCGGAAAGGCGTCCGCCCGAACCAGCGCTGTTTGGCCCGCGGCGACTTTTGGAATGTCCTCTTCATTTACCTCTGCGACAAGTTGCAAGGGTTTGGGCTGGCCGATCCAGAACAGGATGTCACCGGGTTCGGCGACCTCACCGACAGACCCGTCCTGCCGCAAAACGACGCCATCCATTGGCGCGACGATCTTGTAGTCCCGCAGACGTTCTGTTTGCGCGGCTATGACGGCATTTACCTGAATAAGCTCGCTCTGCGCGCGGTCATAAAGATGTTGGCTGATGACCCGGCGCTCCAGCAGCTGCAGCGCCCGCTCACTCTCAGATTTCGCTAGGGATTGGCGGGCTTCCAGTTCCGCAAGTGCCGCCCGCGCATCGCCGCTGTCGAGCTCGGCCAGCTGATCGCCCTTTTGCACGACCATGCCTTCACAGCCGCACAAGGACACGATGCGTTCCCGTAATATGGACGTGACCTTCGCCCAGTTGACCGGTGCGACCACGGCTGTTGCGTAGACGACATCGGCAGCCGATCCGATAAACGCCTCGGTGACGGTAACCTTCGGAGGTCTGGCAGACCACCAGCTCCATGCTGAAAAAGCCGCACCGAGAGCGGCCAAAATGAGCAAATAGCGGAAGTATCGCATGGCACTACCTGTTTCGTATCCGGCCAAACTAGTCCGTTTGACGAGGCCCGCCATGCGGTGGATCAATCGACAGATTTCACGAGGAATTTAGTCTCTCAACCCTGCTCAGAAACAGAAAAGCCGGCGGATTGCTCCACCGGCGATATTCTCAAAAGGGAAGGATGATCAGAGGTCCGAGACCTTGACCACCAGCTTGCCTGTATTGCTGCCATCGAACAGCTTGTTGAAGACGACTGGTGCGTTTTCCAGCCCCTCTTCAACATGAAGCCGGTACTTGAGTTTGCCTTGCATCATGAGTTTGCCAAGTTCTGAGAACAGCATCGGATAGGACGCATAATGGTCCGGCATGGTAAAGCCCTTGAGCATCAGGCGCCGCCGTATGATGGTTGTCATGTCAAGCGGATCCGGGTCGATATCACCGTTGTAAGCGGAAATGAACCCGCAGAAGATCATGCGGCCATGCGCGGCCATATTGCGGAAGGCTGCCTTGAAGGGCGCACCACCGACATTCTCGAAATGCAGATTGATGCCGTCCGGTGCGAACTCAGCAAGCCCTTTGCTCAGATCGTCGGTCTTGTAGTTGAGGGCTGCGTCAAAGCCGAGGTCCTTGGTCAGCCAGTCACACTTTTCCTGGGTCCCTGCAATACCGATCACGCGTAGGCCGAGCGCCTTGCCGATCTGGCCGACAAGGGAGCCAACCGACCCGGCGGCTCCGGTTACACAGAGCGTTTCGCCTTCCTTCGGTTGACCCTCAATGACCAGGCCCTGATAGGCGGTCACCCCTGGCAGGCCAAGAACGCCCATATAGTGCTCAATCCGGTCCATCTGCGGGACAACACTGATTTCGCCGGGGGGCACGTCAACATACTTGGTCCATCCGGGTGTGCCGGAGACCCAATCGCCGACTTTGTAAGCATCAGACTTGCTCTCTTCGACAACGCCAACACCCAACGAGCGCATCGTCTCACCCAATTGAACCGGAGGAATATAGCTCTTTGTGTCAGGCGACACCCAGCCGCGCATGGCCGGGTCCAGGGAGACATAAACGACACGAATGCGCGCCTTGCCATCTGCCAGAGGTCCCATGTCTTCTTCGACACGGTCGAAGTGCTCCGGTCCGAGTTTTCCTTCGGGACGGGATTTCAGGGTCAAGCGCAGGTTCTGCATCTCAGTGTCCTTGGCGTTATTTATATGTGTATATGCACCGCATTATACGTAAGCGAACTATCACATTGAGCGCAAGTGGCAAGATGGCCTCTCAAACGGTCATCGATAACCCGTGTTGTTCTGTCGGTTCGTCAACACGCGGCCGCCCTTTCGGGGCTCAATAGTGTGGAGGCTTCTCGATCTGATGACCAGGCAACACGTTTTCAATCAACTCTTCGACCTGATCGGTCATGTTGAGGAGCTTTCGGGTCAGCCGGTCAATCTGTTTCCCTTGCTCAACGACAACGCCATTCAGCTCATCGATTGTGTGCGTGGCGTGCGCAAGATCGATCTCAAGTTTTTCGAGCCTACTGTTCAGTTCGGCACTCATAGCGGTCTCTTCGCATCAAACAATCTCCGGTCACTGTCTAGTGCCATTCCCGATTTACAGCAAACGAATCTGTCGGATGCTGGAACCAGGCTGCAACATGGAACGTGGCACTGATTTTTTTGAGAAAAACAAAAAAATATTGGCCCGGACCTGGATATTTTGTGTGCGTCCGTTAGCGGATTTTGAGCGTAAGTTTGCCGCGAACTTGGCGAGCCATATCAGCGGACCGAGTTGTGATTGAATCTTCATTTTTGGTTGTATCGCGCGGTGGGTATCTGCCAGGGATGCTCTTGAAATAATTGGACTTGAAAGTGTCGTAAGGTTATTTTGAGGGGCTTTTCGTTCAGACAATCAATGGCAATTGGAAGAAAATACACGTCGCCGAAAAGAGTGGGGACAGGTCAGAACAAAGATGCGTTTGCATTCATAGGTTGTATATTGGCAGTATTAAGTATAGAGGTGGCAGGAATATGAATTTAATTGTGCGGTGCAAAATACGCCTCTCAATTGGGATTGTATATATATTTTGATTAAATCAAAAATAGAAATTGATTACTTGATCGGTATCAACTCCAATTAATTCCATTATCCGAATATTAGGTTTTCTCTCTTCTGTTGAGAGCATCTTTGATGACGTCTCAGGAGGAGATTAGGGAATGATCAAATCAAAAATTGCGGTACTCCTGATTACCGGACTTTCGATGGCTGGGTCCGCCACTGCATTTGCAGCAGATCGCGGCACGGCAGATGAAGCAACGGCAATGCTCGACAAAGCCGTGGCGCATTATCAGTCTGCTGGGGCGGATACGGCACTCGCAGACTTCTCCGCCTCCGATAAGGGTTGGCAAGATCGGGATCTCTACGTTTTCTGCTTCGATGATGCAGGTGTAACGGTTGCTCACGGGGCGAACGCAAAACTAATCGGCCGGGATCTGTCAGGTCTTAAAGACGCCGATGGCAAAGAGTTCGTAATGGAGCTTGTGAGCACCGGCAAATCTGGTGGTGGCTGGGTTGACTACCGTTGGCCGAACCCGGTTTCGAAGAAAATCGAGCCAAAGTCGTCCGTGGTTAAGTCAGCTGGCGATCACATCTGCGGCGTTGGCATCTACAAGTAAGGCTCGCCACTGCTTGCCTTAGCCAACCAAAAGATACCGATGGCCGCTTCGGCCATCGGCCTTCAAATTACAATGCAATATTGGATGGAAAAATGAACTGGTTCGCCAACCTTGCCTTAGCAAAAAAGATGTTCGTCACACCGGTCATCCTGTTGGTGGGATTGGGAATTGTTTCTGTCATCTCCTTCATGGCGATCGATCAGCAACGCGCTGCCGTTGAAAATCTGAGCCATGTTCAAATCAAAGCCTTTGCGGACATGAACCGCGTAAAGGAAAACCTCTCGAGTGCTCAGTTGTCCCTCTATGACTTGATGACAACTGCGCAAAATGAATCGGACATGGACAAAATCAATTCCAAGTTCGAACAGTCAACAGCACAGCTCAAGGCGATCGTTGCAGACTTTGAAGCTTTGGATTTCTCCAAGCTGAACAACGCCGATCTGGCAGAGCTCCAAGAAGCGGCGATCAAGCACGCCAAAGAGTACTCAGAATCCGCCCTTGGAACAGCCGATATGGCAACTCTGGATGTTGCAACTGCAAGCATCTTCATGAATGATGCGACGCAACTTCACACCATTCTTGTCGGTGATGTCGACAAGTTGAAGACCGTTGTTGACGGTCTGAGAGTTGAGGCAACCGAAGCGACACTCAATGGCGCGCAAGAAGCTATGAAATTGTTTCTACTGACTGTGGCCCTGGTAGCTCTGGTCGGGTTGGTTGCGAACTGGCTGATTTCACGCATGATTTCGCGCCCAATTGTCCAGATCATTGGGTCTATGACCGCGCTTGCAGGTGGGAACTCCGACGTGGATGTGCCGGCAACTGACCGCCGCGACGAAATCGGACAGATGTCGCGAGCGCTTGCCGTCTTCCGCGAAAATGCTCTTGAAGTCGAACAACTCGAGCTAGAAAAAGTCGAACGAGAGCGCCTGGCAGCGGAAGAGAAGCGGGCGGCCATGAATGCACTTGCTGATCAGTTCGAAACTGCTCTGATGGGAATTGTCGACACCGTTACGGATTCCTCGTCCCGCATGCAATCGACGGCGCAATCCATGTCCTCCGTTGCTGAACAGACCCAGCAACAGGCAAACACCGTTGCTTCTTCGGCGGAAAACGCATCGCAGAATGTACAAACAGCCGCCTCGGCCGCGGAAGAAATGTCGGCTTCCATCGGGGAGATCAACAGACAGGTCGCAGAATCGGCGGAAATCTCCAACCAGGCCAATGCGGAAGCGGAGCGCTCCAACGACTCGGTCCGTGGATTGGCAGATGCAGCGAGCAAGATCGGAGAGGTCATCGAACTGATCAGCGGCATCGCAGAACAAACGAACCTTCTGGCACTGAACGCAACCATTGAGGCGGCGCGTGCTGGCGAGGCTGGGAAAGGGTTTGCAGTTGTGGCTTCTGAGGTGAAAAACCTCGCAACTCAAACAGCCAAAGCAACCGAAGAAATCGGTTCGCAGATCTCGGGTATGCAGTCAGCGACTGGGGAGGCTGTTGAAGCGATCCAGTCGATCAGTCAAACGATTGGCCGGATCAAGGATATCTCTGACACGATATCTGGTGCTGTGAGTGAACAAGGCATCGCGACACGTGAAATCGCCGCCAGTACGCAGCAGGCGGCCTCTGGCACCGCTGAGGTCGGTCACACCATCAATGATGTTGCACAAGCCGCTTCCGACACGGGCAATGCAGCCAAGGAAGTTCTTGAAGTTGCTGTCGACCTTTCGGATCACGCTAGGAACTTGCGCTCCCAGGTTGAAGACTTCCTTGGTCAGGTGCGGGCTGCCTAACACGAGCTCTTTCAATGTCCTCGTAATTGAAAAGAAAGTGCAGAAAGCATTTGGCAGCACCCGCGGCTTCGATCGGTAGACACTCTAATTATCTACAAAATTAGCGATAAGTTCTGTCACAAGCTGTTTCTGCCGATTTAAGTCTCCAGCTTCCTTCAAAGACAGATAGTTGGTGCCCGATTGTATGTATTGGGCACCAAACGGCCTGGCGTTGGCCGAATATCCGAGACTTTGAGCATAGCCGCCCAATCGAAGCATGCGTGTCCACAAGTCGGCACCGGTTATGACATTCTCCAAGCCGACTTGCATGTTTGGATCTTTGTAATAGGTCTCAATGGCGTCGATCGTCATCAGGGAGTGCCCGAAATGGACACGGTTATCTGCCGGTACAACTTTCAAGGCCTCTGGAAAATCGCTCCCACGTGCGGCTGCTTCCGGGAAAGCTGTGTCCGGGATAGGGTAATCGATAATCTCAAAAGGGAACAACCGGTTGGTGTTTTGACCTGATCCCGAATTCCAGCCACCTTGTTTCGATGCCCAGAACATCCCCTGTAGAGCTCCCTCGTTGATGTAATAGGTAGCCGTTTTGTCTCCGCCTTTATTATCGCGGTTCATGGTGACTAGCGCATCGGTCGAAAGGGGAGTTGCTTGTTTCTGCATCATCCGGATGGATGCCTCCACACCGGTATTGTCGACGCCAATTGGGGCATAGACGAAATACCGGCTTTCATAAAATGCCGGTATCGAGGCTTTTGTGTCCGGAAGCGACGGATTGATCGGCGCGAAATCTGTCGACAATGCGCTTCTTAGGTTTCCGATCGTGTTCCAATATCCTGCAAGGACCCAATACATACGCATTTCACTGGAGGTTGCGATAAAGCCTTGGGGGTGAAACGGTCTGTAGCGGGTTGAGGTGTTTTCAAACAACGCCGAGCTGAAGAAATAGGTGCTTGGTATCTGGCCGACCTTGAGTGTCAGACTGTTTTTGTAGTCGCTGTCGACGGCTTGTGTCGTGAGGTCGATGGTTCCGAAAAGTCGGTTCTTGGCGGTGATCAGTTTTAAAGTGTTGTCGTCTTGAACTGTCATACCTAATGCCCTGCACACCATTGTCGTTAGCCCGCCAAATGCGGGTTCTAAGACAAGGACGTCTCAGCCATCGGTTTGTGAGCAGCAGTATGCTCCGCAGTATACAGCCGGGAAAAAGCAAAAAGGGCGACCCGAGGGCCGCCCTTTCCGTAAGACTTGTGAGTGGTTGGCTTAGAAGCCCATGCCGCCCATACCGCCCATGTCGCCGCCCGGCATTGCCGGTGCTGCGTCTTTCTTCGGCAGCTCAGCAACCATTGCTTCGGTGGTGATCAGGAGACCGGCAACAGATGCTGCGTCCTGCAGAGCAGTGCGGACAACTTTGGTCGGGTCAATGATACCAGCTTCGATCATGTTGACGAATTCTTCGGTCTGCGCGTTGAAACCGAAAGTGGTGTCGTCGTTTTCCTGGATCTTGCCGACAACGATGGAGCCTTCGACACCAGCGTTTTCAGCGATCTGACGGATCGGGGCTTCCAGAGCGCGCAGGACGATCTTGATGCCAGCTGCGATGTCAGCGTTGTCGTTGGCCAGGCCTTCGACAGCTTTCTTCGCCCGCAGCAGAGCTGTACCACCACCCGGGACGATGCCTTCTTCAACAGCAGCGCGGGTTGCGTTCAGAGCATCATCAACGCGATCTTTTTTCTCTTTCACTTCGATTTCGGTCGCACCGCCAACGCGGATCACAGCAACACCGCCAGCGAGTTTCGCCAGACGCTCTTGCAGCTTTTCACGGTCGTAATCGGAAGTGGTTTCTTCGATCTGAGCTTTGATCTGACCAACGCGGCCGTTGATGTCGTCCTTGGAACCTGCACCATCAACGATGGTGGTGGTTTCTTTGGTGATCGCAACTTTCTCAGCAGTGCCGAGCATGTCGAGGGTCACGTTTTCCAGCTTGATGCCGAGATCTTCAGAGATCACGGTGCCGCCGGTCAGGATCGCGATGTCTTCCAGCATGGCCTTGCGGCGGTCGCCGAAGCCCGGTGCCTTGACTGCTGCGATTTTCAGACCGCCGCGGAGCTTGTTGACAACGAGAGTTGCCAGCGCTTCGCCTTCAACGTCTTCTGCGATGATGAGCAGCGGACGGGAAGACTGAACAACAGCTTCCAGGATCGGCAGCATGGCTTGCAGGTTGGAGAGCTTTTTCTCGTGCAGAAGGATGAACGGCTTTTCAAGGTCAGCCAGCATCTTGTCAGCGTTGGTTACGAAGTACGGAGACAGGTAACCACGGTCGAACTGCATGCCTTCAACGACTTCCAGCTCGGTTTCCAGAGACTTGGCTTCCTCGACGGTGATCACACCTTCGTTGCCAACTTTCTGCATGGCTTCAGCAATGTCTTTGCCGACCTGCTCGTCGCCGTTAGCGGAGATTGTGCCAACCTGAGCAACTTCTTCAGACGTGGTGATGTCTTTGGAAGCAGCCATCAGAGCCTTGACGGCTTCTGCAGCGGCCAGATCTACACCGCGCTTCAGGTCCATCGGGTTCATGCCGGCAGCAACAGCCTTGGCGCCTTCTTTGACGATAGCCTGAGCAAGAACGGTTGCAGTGGTTGTGCCGTCACCAGCGATGTCGTTGGTTTTGGAAGCCACTTCGCGCACCATCTGTGCGCCCATGTTTTCGAACTTGTCTTCGAGTTCGATTTCCTTGGCAACGGAAACACCGTCTTTGGTGATGCGCGGTGCGCCGAAGGCTTTGTCGAGAACGACGTTACGGCCTTTCGGACCAAGTGTAACTTTAACGGCGTTTGCGAGGGTGTCGACGCCACGGAGCATTTTCTCACGTGCGTCAGACGAGAATTTTACTTCTTTAGCAGACATGTAGTCGTCTCACTTATTCTGGAATTTGCGATTGAGATCAAAAAGCGGTTCGCTGAATTAAGCGATCACGCCCATGATGTCGGATTCCTTCATGATCAGGAGGTCTTCACCGTCGATTTTGACTTCAGTGCCGGACCATTTGCCGAACAGAACGCGGTCGCCTGCTTTGACATCGAGAGCAACAACGTTGCCGCTGTCGTCACGCGCACCGTTGCCAACTGCAACGATTTCGCCTTCCTGCGGCTTTTCCTTAGCGGTATCCGGGATAATGATGCCACCAGCGGTCTTCTCTTCGGAGTCGACGCGGCGAACTACGACACGGTCGTGAAGTGGACGAAATGCCATAAGACTGTTTCCTCTCATGAGCGCGCCCCACGCAATAGGCAGCGCGCGAGACATGATTATTGGGTTACTGAGAACAGGAGAATTTACCCCTCCCATCCGCGATTAGCACTCCCTAGTGGCGAGTGCTAACAACGCCCAAGGATTTATGTATCGCGGAGGGGCTTGTCAATGGCGGAAGGAAGATTTTCTGGCCGGATCCGGCACATTGGTACGACACTGTTAACGCTTGGATTTCCCTGCGTCTAGCCGCGGGCTGAGCGTGGTCGATACTCGAGCGCTGTGAGTCGTGAATTAGATGCGGATCAGTTGGCGGCCTGAATTGTAAATGGAAGCTTGAAGCCGGCTGTTTGATTACCGATTTGATCGGCGAAAGTGGCTTCGAGTTCATAGTCGCCTTCGGGCAAGCCATCGAACTGAAATGACAAGCTGGCCGACAGTTGGCGTTGCTTGGAGCGGGTCGTGCCGGTGAATTCTGCAAAATCAGATTGTTCGCTCAAGACCTGACCTGATGTGTTTATCAGGCGATAGCTGGCGGCTAGTTTATATGTGTAACCGTCTTGCGACTGATCGAATGCATATCCGACAGGCTCAGCATAAAGCGCAATCGTCTCACCGGCTGAAAACACATTGTTATCTGTGGCAGTGTACTTCCCATATCCACTCCCGGGACCGTCTGTGAACGTCACTGATGAAAAAGCAAGGCCGTCTGCAGTCCATGCGGCATCGAAAGCTGTCAACGCTTCCGTGAATGCCGGGGAGGGAGACTTGTAGTCAGGAGATTGAGCAACAGCGGAGCCCGCCGCCGCGAATATCCCGAACACCAATACAAGAGATGTGGAATTCCGCCCAAGCTTAAACCGGCTTGCCTGCTTCGTCATATAAATCCCCGCCGCCCTTAGATCTTGTCTTTTCTTAGCGATTTTGCCGATATAGACCGAGTATCGCCAAGAAACAAGGAAATGTGTGCGTTGCGGTAAATATAGCCGGTTAAAGGCTGCGGGCGGACCAGGATTGTTTTTTGCGATAGATTGTCGATGGGCTGATCTCCAGTGCCGCAGCGGCCATGGCTATGTTCCCATCAAACGCATCGAGTGCATCTTCGATGATGCGGCGCTCTTGAGCCCAGAGAGGTTCAATCGCACCGAATGGCCGACTGGCCGGAGCTGCGCGAGATCGTTCGCGCGACAGGTCTATAATGCCGTTCGGGCGCGATTGCGCATCGCGAATGACCAGAGGAAGCATCTCGTGGGTAACGGCAGCGCCGTCATTCATAACGACAATCTGGCGGATCGTGTTCTCAAGTTGGCGGACATTTCCGGGCCAGCCGTAAGAGACGATCCGCGCTTCTGCATCTGCGTCAAAACCGCGGAAGTTGCGGCGTTCCTCACCTGAATACCGTTTCAGGAAAGCTTCGGCCAACGGCAGGATATCCTCCCGCCGTTCCCGCAAGGCGGGAAGATGCACTGGCAGAACATGTAAGCGATAGTAAAGGTCTTCGCGGAAGCGGCCGGCCGTGATTTCAGTCAATGGGTCCCGATTGGTCGCGCATATAATCCGGGCATCCACCTTTCGGCTTGCCGTGTCGCCAAGCCTTTGGAACGTGCCGGTTTGCAAAAAGCGCAAAAGCTTGCTTTGCAACAGCAGATCCATCTCGCCGATTTCGTCAAGGAACAGCGTGCCACCGTCGGCTTGTTCTGCTGCGCCGGTACGATTGTCGGCAGCACCAGTGAAAGCACCTCGGACATAGCCGAAGATTTCACTCTCAATCAGATCCCGGGGAATAGCCGCGCAATTCAGGGTCACAAATCGACCGGAATTCCGATCTGAGAGTTCATGCACCGCGGCCGCACATAGTTCCTTTCCGGTTCCAGATTCACCGGTAATGAAAACAGGGGCCTGCGATGGTGCCATGCGTCGGACTTGATCGTGAATGTCCAGCATTGCGGGGGAGGTGCCGATCAGTCTGCCGAGCCCCAAAGCCTGTTTGGGTTCAGGAAGACTGCGCGGCGCTGGCAAGTTATCTTGACTTACTGCATCGATCTGGATCGTACGATCTGCCGTCTGTTGGCAGGGCTTCGTAACAGGCCGGCGCTGTTGCAGTTGGAAGCTGATTTTTGATGCCAGCGCATCCAGAGAGAATGGTTTTGTCAGAAAATCATGAGCCCCGGCGCGCATTGCACTGACCGCGCGGGAAACAGACCCCATCGAGGAGACCGCGAGAATAACGGCCTTGGGGCAGCGGACCGCGTAAGCCTCAAGTGCCTCGTCGCCGCCAATCGTCTCCAGATCAATGATGAGAATGTCTGTGGTCTTATCAGCAAGGTCCTGCAGACAGGGAGCGGTATCGGTATAGAGGATTGGCTCAGAACACTCGGCCGATAGTCTCGCACAGACTGCCGATGTGCGGGCTGCTTCAGACGCCGATGCGTCCAAAACGCGTACAATCACAGGCAAGGTCTTGCCCTCTTTACTCCCCATCGCAGGGTAACTCCCATCGCTTTGGTCATAATCCTTCGGGGCTCGAAAGATTGACTAATGGGATAATTCGCCAAACAGGGTAAACAAAGCGTTGTCACAAAGCGCAAAATGCAGTTTTTGCCCGGAAAGGCATTGAAACGCGGAAGTTATTCACTGCCTGCCCAGTAGCCGGCCGCCAAGCAAACGGCATTTGTGACAAGCAGCCAGCCAATGGGAATTCGCGGACGGGACATTGCGTTTTTGAGCAGCGCACGTGCACTGGGCGAGCCTAAGTGAGCGGTATTTGGCAGGTCGCGTCGTCCTGGCGGTTCTTCTATTTTTGAATGAGACGAAGAGGCATTGCTGGTGTCAACGGTTGTGGGGGCTGCTGAAAGGTTTTCCGCCAGCGGATCGTCATGTCTTAGGGTAGCTGATGCAGGGACGCCGGATGTGCCCTTCATGTTCGCAAATTCAAAAGCCGGCGCATAACCGCCCTTCGGGATGGAGATCCTCACCGGATCCGACGCCCCTGATCCCTCATAGTATTTGGATAACCGTGATCTCAGCCGAGCCGCCTCGACCCTGACGATTGGATCTTTGTCCGGATCGAAGTTTGCATCGCGCCCAAGAGCCTCAACTGCGATTGTGATCCCTTTCAGTTTCTCGGTCTGGTCATTTAGGGCTGCATCGACCACGAAATGCAGGAAGGCCTGCAACTGAGGCGCTGACTTGAACTCTGGGCTGTTGAGGATGTGTTTCAAAGATCCAAGGACAGCATCTGCTCGGGGTCCGAGGTCATTTTGTCCAGGCTTGGATCGTAAAGCTTTTGCCGGGCTTGTTCTGCCCTGACCGCCCGACAAAAGTGGACCCTGGATTGAGGGGGATATGTCGGTTGTGGTTGAACCTTCTTCGAATGGTTCCGACCGCAATGATCGCCCCGGCATGGGCATTTTGAACGCCTTTCTGCTCCTGTGAGACGGCTGAAGAACAAAAGCTTACGTAAGGTAATCTTACGACATGTGTGTTTGATTTCAATCCCTAATTGCCGGAGAACGGGCAAAGCGGTACCTTCTAACGCGGCTAGCGCGGGAGAAACCGGGGCACTGATTTGGTGTGCGGGTCATTTTGGAGCCGCATTGCGCGCATAGTCGGGGACAAGTCGCCAAAAACAGGTTTTACAGGAGCTTACGGATTCGGAGGCTGCGCTGTCTTAAGGCATGATTAACCAGTCTTTTTTGATTCGCATCGGGTAGATTCAGTACTAAATGGGCCGAACTGCGACCATATTTGTAGCGATATGCATGGTGATCATTGCACTGTCTTCAGCGGCAGTGATGGTTTTCCAATTTGGCCGTCCTTTTGGCGAAGCCGTGTCGCTGTCCCTGGCGCTGATGTGCACGATGATCCTCGTTCATCTGCTGATCGGACGGTCGCGGGACCGCAGTGCAGTGAGCGACGCCGTAGAGCGCCTCGAAGAACGCATGACGGATCTCGACGAGGATGTCGGCAATCTGGAAGGTCGTCTCACCGGCATGGAACATACGATGCCGCGCCGGACCCGGGCAGAAATCGATCCATTGTTTGCAGAGGTCGAAGTGCTCGGCACTCTGGTCAAGCAGATGGCGGAAGCCATGTCCGACCTGGAGACCAAGGTGGAGGATCAGCAGGCCATCGCACCTCCGCCACCCATGCAGAGTTTGCCGCAATATCAGCAGCCTCAGCAGCCAAACCAAGGATATCCGCAGACCAACGGCCAAGGTCAATCTCATCCCGGTCAGTACCCGCAGCAAGCGCCAGTCCCGCACCATCATGCTCCTTACGCGCCACCGCAAGCGCCGCAACCTGGCCCTTACAATGACGGCGTCGTTCCGACCCATCGTGATATGTCTGAGCTGGACCGTCGCTATGGCGTGCACGTGCCACGCGATGGCCGTGCGCCTGATGGTGGTGCCGGTGCGCGCGAAATCGATGAAGGTTTTGCCGATCTTCCGGCTGAACCATCTGCGGAGCGCCTGACCAATCCAGGCCCCAACCCGGCCATGAATGAGCTCATCACATCGGCGCTGAATGCAAACCGTGTTGAGCTTTTTCTGCAACCGATTGTGAGTTTGCCTCAGCGTCAGGTGAAGCACTACGAAGCGTTTACCCGCCTGCGGAACGCCAATGGCGACTCCATTGAGGCGCAAGCCTTCATGCCCGAGGCCGTTCGCTCCGGACACATCGCCCGCATCGACAACTTGCTTCTGTTCCGGTCGGTTCAGGTTATCCGCAGGCTGATGTCGCGCAATCGCAACGCTGTCCTGTTCTGCAACATCTCTTCATTGTCGTTGTCGGACAATACTTTCTTTCCCGGCTTCCTGGAATTTGTCCGGTCCAACCGTGAGTTCTCAGACGCCCTGATTTTTGAGTTCTCGCAATCCGATATCGCTCAGATGGGTGCGGTTGAGCTGGAAAGCCTTGCAGCGCTTTATGAATCCGGTTTCCGCTTCTCTGTTGATCAAATTGACGACATGAGAATGGACTTCAACAGCTTGGCTGGCCGTGGCTTCAAGTATGGCAAGTTGAATGCGGATTATCTGATCGGCAGACGGGAAACCAATCACGGTCACATTCACCCGTCCGATTTTGGGGATCTGCTGCACCGCTACGGTATGGAACTGATCACTGATCACGTTGAAACCGAGTCCCAGGTGCTTGAGCTTCTCGACTTCGACGTAAAACTGGCCCAGGGCAACCTCTTCTCACCGCCGCGGCCTGTGCGGGCGGAAGTCTTGCAAGGCACACCGGCACCACGCAAAAAAGCGGCAGGCTAAACCAGCTCCGGTATCAAGCCGTCTGTGATCACGCTAGCCGCGTGACGCAGGCGGTCTTGCAGAGCCATGAGCTTAGCGTCACGGATATGTTTCTTCGCGATGAGCCCCAAACAAAAAGCGGCGGGAAAGTCCCGCCGCCTTTTTTGTTTGAAGTCTAAATCCTGGCCTTCAGGTCAGTCGGTTGCAGGCGGGTTGTTAGGGCCGACCTGGATAATTGTCGGGTCAATACCCGCTATGAGGCGCTGGGCGACCCGGTTGACATCGTCCAGAGTAACAGCCTCGATTTCGCTGTTGCGCCGATCGAAGTAATCAATGCCAAGACCAGCATTTTGAAGTGCAACCAGTTGCCGGGCGATTTTTCCGGAACTGTCAAACCGGAGCGCGTAGGAACCGGTCAGAAACCGTTTGGCACTTTCAAGTTCGGCCTCTGTCGGTCCTTCCTCGGCCATCCGTTTCAGCTGAGCCAGCATGACGTCGACGGTCTCGGATGAACGCTCGGCTTTTGTCGAGGCAGAGCCAATGAGAACGCCAGTGTGCTTGTAAGGGGAAAGGGACGTGCCTGTGCCATAGGAGAGGCCGCGCTTCTCGCGTACCTCCTGATACATCCAGGAGGTGAAGGTTCCACCGCCCAGAATGTGGTTCATGACAAACGCTGCTTGATAGTCCGGATCGTCCCGCTTCAAACCTGGCAGCGATAACAGGATCGTTGTCTGCGGTACATCGAGGAACTCTTCGACATTGTCTCCGGTTCGCGGGGTGAGCTCTTCGATTGGCTTGAGGTCGGCTTTCTCCGGTAAACCTGCAAAGACTGTATCCAGGACTGACTTCAGGGTTTCAGCATCAATTGCGCCAACAACTCCGATTTTGAGACCGTCCTTTGCGATTAGCTTGGGCTTGTGCGCTTTCAAGTCCTCCGGTTGAAGGCCCCCCAGTGTCTCAGGTGTACCAAGCGTCGGTTGCGCATAAGGATGGTCGCCGAACACAGCCTTCGACAGTGCAAGGCCCGCAATGGCATCCTGGTTGGTCTCATTCCGCTTTGCGCGGGTGATCAGTTGAGTTTTCATGCGCTCAACTGGCTCAACATCGAACCGCGGTGCGTTCAGCGCGAGTGCGAGCATCTCCGTCGCTTCGGGAAGCGTCTGGGTCAGGGTGCGCATGCTGCCGAAGAACCTGTCCTTGCCGGTGCTGAAGTTGACGCTCACGGCCAGTTCCTCAAGCCGTGCCTGATAGTCTTCAGAGGTCAGGTCACCTGCGCCCTCATCCATTGTTGCGGCCAGAAGGCGTGTCAGACCGGCTTTGTCTGCCGGATCTTGAGCCGAGCCGCCTTCAAAGGAGAAGTTTAGGGCAATGATCGGCACCGTGTGGTCTTCAACCAGCCACGCTTCGATGCCCTTCGGGCTGATGACCCGTTCCACTTCCACAGCAAAAGATGGACGCACTGCGAGCGCTACAACGGCAAACACGAATGCGAACAGGGCCGGGGTAGTGGGGAATACGTGTTGCAATCTCATGATCAAGACTCCTTGCCGGACTTATCGGCGGTGTCGGCGTTTGATTGCGGGCTTCTGAGTTCCCCGGTCACAGGTGTTGCGGTCAGAAATTCTCGTGCAACCGCTTCAACGTCTTCGGGTGTGACAGCTTGGATTTGGCTTGGCCAAGTCTGGACGTCTTCGACTTTCATGCCGGTTGTGAGGGCCGCACCGAACAGCCTTGCAAGGCCGGTCTGGCTGTCTTGAGCGTAAATCGAACTCGCGATCATGCTGCGTTTTGCCCGATCGACTTCTTCTGCGGTTACACCCTCTTCCAGCAACTTGCTCAGTTCTTGTGCTGCAGCCGCTTCGACGTCTTCCAGCGTATGGCCGGGCCGCGGTGAAGCGTAGACAACAAAACGTCCGCTGTTCAGGGCTGTGCTCTGGTAATAGGCGCCGGCACTTGTGGCGAGGCCAGCATCCAGCACAAGGGCCTTATAGAGACGGCTGGATGGGCCCTGACCCAAGACGTAGGACAGAATATCCAGCGCTTCCGGTGTCCGGCCTTCGCCGGTTGTCTGGCTCGGCACGATCCATGTGTGGGAGATCGCCTCTTGCCTGACCCGCGGATCTGTGACCGCGATCCGCCGTTCTCCGGCAAGCGGCGGTTCCGCAGGACGAAAACGCTCGCCCGGTTCTGCCCGGCGCGGGACCTTGCCATATGTATCTTGGGCGAGATCCAGAACGGTCGCTGGCTCTACGTCACCTGCGACGACAAGCACGGCGTTATTCGGGGTGTAGAAACGGTCATAGAACGCGATTGCTGCATCCTTGTTGAGAGCTTCGATCTCATTCTGCCAACCGATAATCGGGGATCCGTAGGGATGATTGACGAACGTGATGGCGTTCATCGCTTCCCGCAAGCGTGACCCGGGATCGCTCTCAACCCGGTCTCGGCGTTCTTCCAATACAACGTCCCGTTCGGGCGCGACCACCGCGTCGCTGAGAACGAGGTTTTCCATTCGGTCCGCCTCCATTTCCATCATCAGCGGCAAGTGTTCTTTTGCAACACGCTGGAAATAGGCGGTGTAATCGTAGCTGGTGAAGGCGTTTTCCTGGCCGCCGCGGTCAGCAATGATTTTCGAAAACTCACCGTCCGGATGGTCCTCGGTTCCCTTGAACATCAGGTGCTCCAGGAAGTGAGCGACACCAGATTGGCCTTCGGGTTCATCGGCCGATCCGACCTTGTACCAAAGCATGTGCGTGACCACGGGAGCCCGGCGATCAGGGATCACAACCACTTCCAGTCCATTGTCGAGGACGAACCGCTCCAGGTTCGGCGCGATGACAATTTCGTCTTGCGTGACTTCCAAAGCGTTTGCCTTGGACAGGGTTACGCCGGATAGCGGAACGGCAAACAGCGTGGCGGAGAAAAGGCTTGCCAAAAGTGTGCTGCGCAAAGCGCGGTCAAAACTGAGTATCGGTATTGGTTGGCGCAATCCAATCACGGGGAGCTCCTGTTGTATGCCCAAACGAAAAGGCCTCCGGCCCAAACACCCCATATAGGGTCGAATGGATCGGAGGCCTCATTAAATGTCTGTAATTTGGCGTGAAGAGTTAGTTACAGTATTTGGACTCGCCCGCCATACATCTTGGATCGAGGCGGTTCGTTTCGTGGTCCCGCTGAACCTTCACGTATTCTTTTTTCACTTCGATTTCTGTCGACGGCATCGGAGCGTCGGCAGACGGTGTGCTGTACGCTGCAGGCGGCTCGATCAGGTATTGGCGCTGAAGCGCAGCGCCAGCCGTCTGTGTGCCGGCTTGTTGCTGTTTCAGCGCATTAAACCGCTCTGACTCGATTTTCATTTGTTCTGGTGACAGACGTTTGCCCGGGCCAAGCGCAGTATCCGGATCGGATGCTGCCCGCAGTTCCGGTGTCGACGCAGGACGTTCAACACCGACGATTTCAATTCCTGCCATCTGTTCTGGTGTAAGCCGCTTGAGGTCACCGCGGTGGTCCGTGGCGACTTTGTAGCGATCCCGCAGGGCGTTCATCTCATCTTCGTTGCGCTGCTCGGGCCAATTCTGGGACCCTGCACCAGCAACTTCAGTTGAAGGTGACGGCAATGTTGTGTTGTCGGCCGGCATGGCAAGCGGAGCGCGTGGTTTGTATTCGATCTCTTTTTTGTTCGGATCGACGGCGCCAAGGCCCGACATGATGTTGTTCACCAAAGCCGTATCGGGAGCAACGGTCGTTCCGTCGGCTGCCTGACAAGCTGCGAGGCCTGTCACTGCTGCGAGCAGGAGGCCTTTGGAGATAAAATCGCCGAGCGTGCGCACCACAACGTATCCTTCAAGAAATCGGACACTGTCTGACCACCGCCAAACAGAAAATAATAGATCCAGGCTATAAACCGCTAATTTGCGGCTTAATTTGGACCGTTTGCGAAACTGTCATACAGGAGACCGATGACACCTGCAACGATCCACACGTCGGCTAGGTTAAACACGTACCAGGAGAACGTGCCGACGTGGAAGTGGACAAAGTCGACCACAGCTCCATAAACAACCCGGTCTACACCGTTTCCGATTGCGCCGCCGATGATTAGGGCAAGTGCTAGAGCCGGAAGCTTCAAATCGACGCGGGTCGACCAAATCCACAGTGCGATCGTCGCTGCAATGGTGAAACCGGCAAGCAACCAGCGGCCCAAATCACTGTCTTGCTGGAAAAGGCCGTAAGAGATGCCGCGGTTCCATACGAGAACAAAATCCAGAACCGGTAGGACCTTTACGGGGCCGTTTGCGGCAAGATCAAAGCCATGGACAAACCAGATCTTGGTTGCTTGATCCAGAAGAAGGCAAATGGCAGCGACAGACAGAACGAGCCAGCTTAAGCTGCCCCAGACATAGGTCGGTTTTGCGGGGTGATTTGAGTTATCACTGCCATTTGTCATCAAGGTCTCATTGATCCGTTATGCGGCAACGTTGGCTGCGTCCCATTCACGCAGCGCGTCGGCGTCCCTTGGTGTCACATCTGGATAATCCGGGTCTGTGCCGACTTCTGGCAGGATCTTCCAGGACCGGGCGCATTTGGTGCCTTCCGCAAGAGCGGGTACGACCGCAACGCCCTTTGTATCGTCAAGCGAAAACGCACCTTCCGGAGCCGGATCCGAACTCAGGGTCAGTTGGCTGGTGATGGCAATGTCAGCCATATCCCGGCCTTCCAGCGCAGCCATGAGGTCTGGATCGGTCACGTGAACAATGGGATGTGCTTCTAATGAGGAGCCGATCCGCTTCTCGCGGCGTTCGATCTCAAGAGCACCGGTGATCACACGGCGAACCGTTTTGATCTTGGCCCACTTCTCCGCGAGCGCATCGTCTTTCCAGTCTGCTGGAACCGCCGGGAATTGCTGCAAATGTACAGATGTCTCCTCGCCGTAGCGGGAGACCCAGGTTTCGTCCATTGTGAACGGCAGCATCGGCGCCATCCATGTGACCAAGCTGTTGAACAGCTTGTCGATGACATAGAGAGATGCCTTGCGGCGTTTGGAAGACCCGGCGTCGCAATAAAGCGCGTCCTTGCGGATGTCGAAATAGAACGCCGACAGTTCCACCGTCATGAATGTGAACAGCTGGTGGAAGATCTTCTTGTAGTCGTAATCGGCGTAGGCCTGGCGAACCATGGCATCAAGCTCTGCAAGCCGGTGCAGCATCAGGCGCTCCAGCTCCGGCATGTCACTGAGGGCAACTTCTTCGCCGGTCGCATGCGCCAGGGAGCCCAGCATCCAGCGCAGTGTGTTCCGCAGCTTGCGGTAACTGTCGACGCTGGTTTTGATGATTTCCGGACCGATCCGCTGATCTTCCGAATAGTCGCACGACGCTGCCCAAAGACGCAGGATGTCCGCGCCGTATTGCTTGATGATGTCCTGAGGGAACACCTGGTTGCCGAGCGACTTGGACATTTTGCGTCCATCTTCGGCCATTGTGAAGCCGTGGGTCAGGACCGCATCATACGGCGCATGACCGCGGGTGCCGCAGCTTTCCAGAAGCGAGGAGTGGAACCAGCCGCGATGCTGGTCCGAGCCTTCCAGGTATAGAACGTAGTCCTTGCCGCCGGCGGTCTTGCGCTGTGGGTTAAGGTCTTCACGCTTCTCTAGGCAGAACGCATGGGTGGACCCGGAATCGAACCAGACATCCAGGATGTCCATGACCATGTCCCACTCATCAGCCTTGTGATCGTTGCCGAGGAAGCGTTCCTTTGCGCCCTCTGCGAACCAGGCATCCGCTCCTTCTTGAACAAACGCCTCATAGATCCGCGCATTGACCGCTTCATCTTTGAGGACCTCAGATGTGTCCTTGTTGATGAAGACCGTGATCGGCACGCCCCAGGCACGCTGGCGGGAGAGAACCCAATCTGGGCGGTTCTCGATCATGGAGCGCAAACGGTTTTGACCGGAGACCGGCACGAACCGTGTTTCGTCAATTGCGTTGAGGGCCCGGGTCCGCAGCGTGTCGCCTTCACCGGACAAGGTCTTGTCCATATAGACAAACCATTGCGGCGTATTGCGGAAAATGATCGGTTTCTTGGAACGCCATGAATGCGGATACTGGTGCTTCATGCGGCCAAGCCCGATCAGAGCGCCTGCCTGCTTCAGATACTCAATGTTGGCCTTGTTCGCCTTTCCCTTTTCACCCTTGTGCGTGATGACCTGATTGCCCTCCAGGCCTGGCGCATCCTTGGTGTAGAAGCCGTCATCGGCCACCGTGAAGGGGATTGCGGTGTCGATGCCGCGATCATCAAGGTCCTTGGCGTTTGCCATCCAGATTTCAAAGTCGTCCGCACCGTGACCTGGAGCCGTGTGCACGAAACCGGTACCGGCGTCATCGGTGACATGGTCGCCGTCAAGCAGCGGCACATCGAACTGATAGCCGCCGAGATCCATGTCCCGGTAAGGGTGGGCGAGCGTGAGCGCGGCCATCTCATCCGGAGACACCGCACGGACCAGTTTGAAGTCTTCGATCCGGGCGTTTTTGAAGACGTCGCCGGCAAGTGCGTCGGCGAGGATCAGAAGATCACCTTTTTGCACCCAGTTGTCGTCCGGCAAGCAGTCCTGGGTGACTTCATAAAGACCGTAGTTGATCCGGGACGAGAAGCACACGGCCCTGTTACCCGGAATGGTCCACGGAGTGGTCGTCCAGATGACGACGGAGGCATCCAGCAGTTGCTCGGCAGCAGCTTCATCGGTGCCCCCGGCCTCAACGATCGGGAATTTCACCCAGATCTGGTCGGACTGGTAGTCGTGATATTCGATTTCGGCTTCTGCCAGCGCAGTCTTTTCGACAACGGACCACATAACCGGCTTGGAACCGCGATAAAGCTGGCCGGACATAGCGAACTTCATCAGTTCCTGGGCAATGACCGCTTCGCTTTCAAATCGCATGGTGAGATACGGATTGTCCCAGTCACCTTCGATGCCAAGGCGTTTGAACTCTTCGCGCTGTACGCCGATCCAGTGATCAGCAAAGTCCCGGCATTCCTTGCGGAACTCGTTGATCGGCACTTCGTCCTTGTTCTTGCCTTTGGCGCGGTATTGCTCCTCGATCTTCCATTCGATCGGGAGACCATGGCAGTCCCAGCCCGGAACATAGTTGCTGTCATAGCCCATCATTTGCATCGACCGGGTGACGATGTCTTTCAGGGTCTTGTTCAGCGCATGTCCGATATGGATGTTGCCGTTGGCGTAAGGAGGGCCGTCATGCAGGATGAATTTGTCGCGTCCTGCGGATTGATCACGCAGCGTCTTGTATATGTTCAGCTTTTCCCAGCGCGCCAGGATCTCCGGCTCTTTTTTGGGAAGGCCGGCCCGCATCGGGAATTCGGTCTTCGGCAGGAAGAGGGTCTCGGAATAGTCGCGCGCTGCGCCCGCGGTCTGGGCGCTGCCCGGCGCGGAGGCAGGCGTCGTCGTGGAATTGGTCATGGGTCGTCAGCCGGTGGAAG
>ERZ1023324.116-NODE-116-length-36313-cov-4.682305_pt1 | contig 36313 bp, 31 predicted proteins | sample MGYA00520886_ERZ1023324 | MGnify/ENA primary metagenome ERZ1023324 (study PRJEB32759, sample SAMN07749864) | skin metagenome | biome: transportation; feature: city; material: polyester macromolecule | host: Homo sapiens | place: Hong Kong:KT line | collected...
CAGGGACAATGATGGACAGATGTTCACAAATGATCAGCGCTGGCTGGCAATAGGAATTTTATGTTGGAACGGAATGTCACGCTCAGCTTAAAGGGCTGTGTGCAGGGGGCTTTGCTGTGTATGCCGGGGTTTCCCGGTGTGGTCGCGCTCGGCATGGTCTTTGGAACCGTCGCGGCGCAAAAGGGCCTGACTTTTCTGGAAACGATTATGATCAATTCGCTGGTTTTTGCCGGCGCCAGCCAATTCGTCGCGATGGAAGTTTATAGTGATCCCCTGACCTGGGGCTCGCTAATCGCAATGGTCGGCGTGACCGCCGCCGTGAATATGCGGATGTTGCTCATCGGTGCCAGCCTGCGTCCCTGGCTTGGACAAGTGCCGGCTTATAAGACCTACCCAGCCCTCTATTTCCTGACCGATTTGAACTGGCTCATTTCTCTTTCCGAATACGAGAAGGGGACCCGCGACTGGGGTGTCTATCTCGGCAGCGGTCTATTCACCTGGACTGTGTGGTCGTTGTCTGTCATCCCCGGCTACTTCGCAGGAAGTCTGATTTCTGATCCCAAAGCGTTTGGCTTGGACGTCATTTTGCCTGCCTTCTTCGCGGCTCTCCTGGTGCCGCTTTGGAAGGGAAAACGCCAAACCGTTAGCTGGCTGGTTGCAGGGGCGGTTGCCACCACGACATGGGCTTTGGTCGGCGGGTATTGGAGTATTTTTACCGGTGCAATAGCCGGAGCGCTGGCGGGGGCTTATCTCGATGACTGATGGCATGTTTTCCGCAGATGCAATGTTTATGCTGGCCGTGCTCGGTATGACCGTTGCGACATATACGTTGCGTGCCGGTGGGTATTGGGTCATGGGCCGTCTTCCTTTGACCCAGCGGGTTCGCCGTGGTCTCGAAGCTTTGCCCGGCGCGATCATCGTTTCGACCATCTTGCCGATCGTGTTGCAGGGCGGACTTGCGGTTGGGCTCTGCCTGATTGTTGCTGCAGCTGCACAGATCAAGCTTCGCAAGGAATACATTGCCGTTTTCTGCGCCGCGGCAGCCGCCGCCGGCATGCGGGCTGCCGGGATCTAGATAACAGACTTAGCCCGCTCCAGCGTTATCGGCGCCGGTCCGTCGGCGTCGATCGTTTCCCAGGACAGGGTGCCAAGATCATAGGTCAGTTGCCGGTCGACAATTTCGGTCGTCGCATCCGATGCATCGCCGGACCGGGCGGCAACGCGGCTTTTGAGCGTATCGGGATCAGCGTCTAGCCAGATGCCGTGAAACTCGGATTCCACCCGGGCGGCTATGGTCTCGATCGCGGCACGCTCGTCCTCGGATGCAAAGACGGCATCAAAAATTGCAGAATGTCCGGCAGCCAGCACGGTTTGAATATCGCTATCGATAGCTTGGTACACCTTGTCTGAGGCTTCTTGCGTGTAGGCGCTTTGCGGGGCCTTTTCTGTTTCGGAAAGGCCGAGCAGACGTTTGCGTTTGACGTCTGTTCGCAGGACCCGCGCACCTGGTGCGCGGCCGACATCAGGAGCGAGCCCATAGGCAAGTGTGGTTTTTCCGGTGCCGGACAACCCGCCGACAGCGATCAGTTTTGTCGGCGTGGGTTCCAGGAAAGCCAAGGCATAGCCGAAGTATTCTTTCGCCTGGTTTTGCTGATGTTCTTTGGTGACGGGATCGGCTTGATTAAGCGCGGAAGCCGCTGCGATCTTGGATCGGATTGCAGCGCGCATCATCATGTAGAAGGGCAGCGCGGCCAAACCCTCAAGCTGTTCGGGCAGATCGCTCAAGTCCAAATACCGGTTGAAGACTCGATTGGCGGCCGTTTGTTGACCACGCTCCCAGAGATCCATCAACAAGAACGCCAGATCGTACAAGACGTCATTTGTCGCGATGGCGTCGGAAAACTCCACGGCATCGAACAAGACCAATGCATCCTCGATCAGTACGATGTTTCGCAGGTGCGCGTCGCCATGACAGCGCCGCACAAAGCCCATATCCCCGCGTCTTAGAATCAGATCGTGAACTGAGGAGAGCGCGGTACGCGAAGCAAGCGTCAGGTGTTGAACGTCGTCCGGCGGGAACAGGTCCGGATGTTCCCGGAAAGCCGTGTCATTTTGCTCTATGTAGGACGTGAGTTCTGCAAAAAAGTCACCGCCTTTGCGAAGCGGGGCATTGGCGTGTGCGTCCACCATCATCTTGGAGAGCTTGTCGCAAAGATCGTTAGAGAACTCGGTGGTTTTGGCCAGGATATCCAACTCGCCCCTGCGTTCGAACCGGTTCATTTCAACGGCCCATTCCACGGGCTCTCCGGTGCCATCCAAGGCCAGTGACCCGTCCCTATGGCGTGTTATCGCCAATGCGCGCCGGTACACTTGCGGAGCATTTGCCTGATTGACCGTGATTTCCGCTTTGCAGGCCTCTTCGCGCAGCGCCAATGTCGAATAGTCCAGGAAAGGGAACGTTACAGCCCGTTTGACCTTGTAGGCCTTGGACCCCACGAGAAACACGATGTTCGCATGCGTGTCGATGCGAACGACATCCGGGCGCGCCGGATCGTCAGACGGAAGACTGTTAAGAAAGGCAAGCGCTTCGGTCTGTGTCTCTGCATGATCCATATCGGGTCCTTCATCTGTCAACGCGCAGTCTGCCGCTTAAGGGCGTTCACAGATTTGATTCTTCTCAATGTCAGGCAACAGCGATGTGGCACATATAGACTTCAATGTCAGCATAAGGAGGGCACCATGAGCGACTTTCCAGCTTTGAAAAAGATCAGGCTGAACCTGGCCCGGACGAAAGAGTTCCCGCAAGGCTCGGCGCGCCATGGGTATGAATTCACGGCACCTTTGGACGAGACCGGGCATATCGATGCTGGGCTCTGGAAAAAGGAACGCGATCATTGCCGTGTCCGGCGGTTTTGGGGCGATGAAGTAGAGGAAATCGGTCACTTGATCCACCGCCCAGGCGGGTCTTGGGCGTTTCACTATGACATCGACGGCGACGACGATGACGAGGCTGGATATCGGTTTGGGACACACGCTTTCACACCGGGTGAATATGTGTCGATCAAGGATGAGGATGGGGACTTGCACACCTTCCAGGTCGTGACGGTTCAATCCATTTGATCTCAACACTGGTTGCAAACAATCACGAAAGAGCGTCATTTCCGGCGCTCTTTTTATTTCGAATGGGACTTAAGTTTCTTACCAATTGGAATGATCTTATTGCCAATTAATCTGATAATTCCCTCTCACCCGAATGTGTTTGTTACGCTATAGAATGACCATCAGTTTTTTAGGCTCGGGATAATGAACATGACACAGAAAACCGGTGGCCAATTGTTGGTGGACGCTCTTGAACGCCATGGTGCAGAGCGGGTCTATTGCGTGCCCGGCGAAAGCTACCTTGCCGTTCTGGATGCCCTACATGATGCGTCGATCCCGGTCACGGTCTGCCGTCAGGAAGGTGGCGCCGCGATGATGGCGGATGCACACGGCAAACTGACAGGCAAACCGGGGATCTGCATGGTGACGCGTGGCCCGGGTGCCACCAACGCCTCCGCGGGTGTTCATGTGGCAGCCCAGGACTCCACACCGATGATCCTGTTCATCGGCCAGATCGAGCGCGGCATGCGCGAACGAGAAGCCTTTCAGGAAGTCGACTACCGGCAAATGTTTGGCGGTATCGCCAAGTGGGTGGCCGAAATCGATCATGCTTCCCGTGTTCCTGAATTTATCTCCCGCGCGTATCACGTCGCGACGTCCGGCCGTCCGGGACCTGTCGTTCTGGCGCTTCCAGAAGACACGCTCGTTGAACTCGCCGATGCGGTTCAGCCACCGGCCTGGCAACAGGTCGAAACGCATCCGGGACTGTCTCAGATGGCGGATCTGCAAAAGCGTCTATGGGAAGCGGAACGCCCGATTGCGATCCTCGGCGGAAGCCGCTGGTCAGAAGATGCGGTTGCAGCATTTACCCGGTTTGCCGAGCGCTTTGATCTGCCGGTAGCCTGTTCCTTCCGCCGACAAATGCTGTTCGACAATCTGCATTCAAATTACGCTGGCGATGTTGGTATCGGGATCAATCCGAAGCTGCTGGCTCGTGTGAAATCCTCGGATCTCATTTTGTTGGTGGGGGGCCGCTTGTCTGAAATGCCGAGCCAGTCTTACACCCTGCTCGATATCCCGTCGCCGACCCAGCAGCTGGTGCATGTCCACGCCGATCCGGAAGAACTTGGCCGGGTGTACCGCGCTGATCTTTCGATCAATGCCAGCCCGATCGCGTTCTGCAAGGCGGTCGAAGGTCTCCAGCCGCCGGCCGAACTCAAAGGGGCAGGCGAAGCCGCCAAGGCACACCAGGATTATCTGGAGTGGTCCGGTGCCCGTCCGCAGACGCCGGGCGATCTCCAAATGTCGGGTGTCATGGACTGGCTGGAAAATAACCTTCCTGAAGATGCCATTTGCACCAACGGGGCAGGCAACTACGCCACCTGGCTGCATCGCTTTCACCGCTTTCGCCGGTTTGGAACCCAAGCAGCACCAACATCAGGATCGATGGGCTATGGCTTGCCGGCAGCCGTTGCGGCCAAGCTGACATTTCCGGAGCGTGAGGTCGTTTGCTTTGCTGGCGACGGTTGCTTGCAGATGACGATGCAGGAGTTTGGGACAGCCTGTCAGGACAGCGCCAACATTATGCTGTTGGTGATCGACAATGGCATGTACGGCACCATCCGCATGCATCAGGAACGGACGTATCCGGGCCGCCCGTCCGCCACCAAGCTGGTCAATCCGGATTTCGCTGCGATGGCCCACTGCTACGGCGCTTTTGGCGAGACGGTGCAAACCACGGATGAATTCGGTCCGGCCTTTGAGCGGGCGCGTGCTTCCGGAAAACCGGCTATCCTGCATCTGAAGTTGGATCCTGAGGCGATTACACCTGCCGCCAGTCTCAGCCAAATAAGGCGAGCTGCAGAGAAACAATAGTTTGCTGAAGCGAGGCCGACCGTTTGTGTATACTGATGTCTCAAGGAGTGCGAAACCGTAGACGCAATATGTGAGGATAGATGATGGACTTGAAACGAGGCTTCCTGATTTTATCCTTCTCAATGGTCTCGGTTATTGCGCTTCTTTACGGGATCGATCCGGCCTGGTTTGCCAGATCCTTCCTCGGGATTGCCGATCTAAGTCTAGATTTTGCCCACATTCTAAGAGCCGTAATGGGATTGTACTTGGCTTTGGGCATTTTCTGGCTGCTTTGCGCACTTACAAATAAACACAAAAACACGGCAGTTCTCACAACAATTGTATTTGCTGGTGGTTTGTTTGCCGGACGATTGCTGAGCCTTGCCGCAGATGGCATCCCGTCGCCATTGCTGGCATTTTATACCGCGCTGGAGCTTGCGATTGTGCCCATAGGCTGGTGGATTTACAAACGCCCTGATTGACAGGAGATTACCCTTAGCCGTCTTCAGGCAGATCAGTCACGGGCAACACAACGTTGGAGATCCCGGGATCGTCAAGGGACGTTGTGATCTTGAACCCCAGCGCCTGGCACATAGAGATCATCGAGGTGTTTTCCTTCAAAACCTCGCCCTTGATGGTTTGGATGCCGTCTGCTTTAGCGTAGCGGATGATCAGTTTCATAAGCGCCCAGCCAAGTCCGTAGCCTTTCAGGTCTGAGCGGACCATAACGGCGTATTCGCCGGTCTGGTGGTCGGGATCTGCATGCAGGCGGACCACACCCAGAAGTGACCCGTCATCCGGATCAAGGGCGGTGAACGCCATTGCCCTGGCGTAATCAAGTTGGGTCAGACGGGCGAGAAACCGGTGGCTAAATTCGCGAACCGGCGCGAAGAAACGCAGGCGAAGATCTTCCGGTGAAATCTGCTCAAAGAATGCCTTGAACATGTCTTCGTCTTCCGGCCGGACAGGCCGGACGAAAATCTGCCGACCGCCTTTCACGATCAGCGTTTGTTCCCACTCCTTAGGGTAAGGCGCGATCGCCAATCTCGATCCGCCTGTCCGGCCCGGTTTTCTCTCCGGGTGGCACAGAGTCATACGAGCGTCCAGGGCGATCAATCCGCTCGGCAGCAACACCATTGGATTGATGTCCAGTTCCTGAATTTCCGGAATGTCGATCGTAATTTGGGAAAGTTTGACCAGTGCTTCGGCAAGAGCTGGTTTGTCGAGTGAGGGACGGGACGGGCCGCCGTCCAAGAGGCGTGAAATCCGGGTCCGGTCGATTTGCGCCTCGGCCAATTTGAGATCGAGCGGCGGCAGCTCAAAGGCGATGTCCTCGCTTTCCTCAATGGCCGTGCCTCCTTGGCCAAACACAAGCACCGGGCCGAATTCAGGGGTTTCAGCAAGACCAAGATAAAGCTCGAGCCCGTGCCGGTCTTCAAGCATCGGATGAACGGAAACACCCGATATGCGCGCGTCTGGGTAGTCTTTCTGAGTCTTGGCAATCAGTTCGTGCGCGGCGTTCTCAACGGCCGCTGGGTTTTCCAGACCGAGCCGGACACCATCGATTTTCGACTTGAAGGGCAGGTCGGGAGAAATGAGTTTGGCAACGCAGTGTTTAGCTGTTTTGAAAAACGGCTCCGACAAAGCGCCGACATCCTCAGGCTTTTCTGCCATGTCGGTCGCCATGATGGGAATGTCATAGGCCGCCAAAATATCGCAAACTTCCTTCGGTGTGAGCCAAATGCGGTCTTCCGCGAGGGCCGCTTCGACGATTGCCCGGGCCTTTGCGCTATACGGCGTAAAATTAGCCGGCAAACTCGGTGGAGCCGCCATCAGGAACTCCCGAGCCTGAGCATCATGCGCCAGATGCATCAGGCTTCGTGCAGCTTCCGCCGGACTTGCGTAATTCGGAACCTTGGCTTCCGTCAGAACTTCGCGGGTTGCGCTGTCGCCGCCGATCAGCCCGGCAACCAGGGCTTTCCGCCGTCCCGGCCGTTTCCGGTCCAAGGTCGCGGCTTCTGCAACGGCCGTGGCCAGGACGGGGAGGGGTTGGAACGCACTTGCAGCCTGCAGGACGACCGCACCATCGACATTCTTGTCTTTCAAGACAGTCGTGATCGTTTCCGTAAGATCTTCGGCAGCTGTTGCTTCGCGCAAGATGACGGACGCTTGCGCGGCGGACGTGTCGTCCAGATCGTTCGATGGGCCAAGGAACGGCTGCAGGTGTTCAAGCGTCTCCGGGCTCAGCGACGCAAATTGAGCACCGAGGGCGTCTAGCCGGTCATACGCAAGGTTTGCCAGGCTCCGGCCGTTCGCAATGACAGCAAGGTTCCGGCATTGAGGAACGCGGACATGAGACAGCGTTTCAAGCGCCTCGAACATCTCGTCAAGGTCGTAAACCCGAAGAAGGCCGGCGCGGCGGAACGCCGTTTCATAGACAAGATCCGATTTTGCGAGACGGCCGGCGTGCGTCCTGCCCGTCCCGCCTGTATCACGGCTGCGTCCGGAGCGAAGCACGATGACGGGTTTGCCACGTGCTGCGGCCCGGGCGGCAGACATGAACTTATGCGGAACCGCGACGCCTTCCAGATGAAGGACAATGGCGCGGGTCCGGTAGTCTTGTGCGAAATAATCGATCAAATCGCTGACATCGACGTCGATGCGCGCGCCGAGTGAGACGATTGATGAAAACCCGGTGTTGTGGGTCTTTGCCCAGGACAGTGTTGCATTCAAAACAGCGCCGGACCGGGAGAAAAAAGCGATGTCGCCCTTGCCGGGCACTTCGGCACTCAACAGCGCATTCAGCCCCTTTGCCGGAACGGAAATGCCAAGACTGCCTGGTCCGATCAGCCGGAGCGTGGTCTTGCGGGCAGCCTCCCGGCAGGCCTGCATGATTGGCTCCGGCCAGTCTTCATACCCGGGCGAGGGGATTAGAACGGCGCGCGTTCCGCGGACTCCGAGATCTTCAATCACCTTGGGTAGATGTTCAGCCTTGGCGAGATAAATCACCAGATCGGGCGCGTGGTCCAAATCGGTCAACGACGGGACGCTAGTCCCGTTGAACGGCACCGAATAATCGATCCCGACCAGTGTAACCTTGTGTTGGGTTTCGATGGCCTGAAGGCATTCGATGAGCTTGTCTGTCAAAACGCCCGGATGGCGGCAAGGACCAAGGACAGCGATGGATGTTGGTGCAAAAAAACCATCGAGATTGCGGATGGTCACGTCGGGATCCTTTCCCGGTCAACAGCAGGCAAATTGAACAGTAGCGGAGATTTAAGACAAAAAAATACCCGCACCCAAAAAAGTTGAGTGCGGGATTGCGGCATATCGACAGGCCGTTAGTGGGCCATCAGAACTGGAACTGTCATGGCTTCCAGAATTTCGCGGGTTGCACCGCCGAACAGGAACTCACGCATCCGGCTATGCCCGTATCCACCCATCACGACCAGGTCGTTGTTGTTGTCTGTCACATAATTGAGGACCGTGTCCGCAACGCCTGTCTGAGGGTTGGAGACGACGTCGATCGTTACATTCATGTTGTGGCGGGCGAGATAGTTGGCAACTTCCGCACCGGGCTGACTAGCCTCAGAGTTTGCCTTCTTCTCGATGACCAGGACTGTGACCTTGTCGGCCTTTTCAAGCACCGGGATCGACGCGTGAATGGCCCGCGTCGCCGTCGAGCTGCCATCCCAGCCGATTAGCACGTTGTTCGGCTCAAAAGACTTGCTGCCGATGTAAGGCACCAGCAGCACCGGAACGCCGCTTTCGAAAAGGATTGTTTCGATCAGAAGTTCGCGCATCGGCTCCGGTTTGTCCGGATTGCTCTGGCCAATCACCACAAGATCCGTTGGCCGGCAATGCGCCAGAACATTATCGAGCGGTCCGCCTGTGAGGATCTCTGCCAAACGGCTTTCGTTTTTGACGCCGGCCAGCCGGGCAAATTCGTCGAATTGGTCTTTGGCGTCTTTCGCTGCCGCGATGGCTTGATCATGGGCCGCTTGAAGATAGTCGACGGGCATCGGAGCTGCGGCAAATGCCGGGACAACCGGTTCAAAAGAAACCGCGAGGCCAGTTACATGTGCGTCATGAACCCGGCCGAACTCCAAAGCGTATTTTGCTGCCGGCTGATCGCCCGCCAAATCCAGGACCGTCAAAATATCTTTAATTGGCATAATACCCTCCTATGGCTTGCAGTCAGTTTTGCCCCAGCCTTGTGAAAAATCTATATGCCTCCGCAATTTGGCGTCTTTGACCCTTATCAATTCAGGTTTGGAATAGGCGTGTGCTGGCGGCCAGGAAAAAAATCGGTAATAAGAAGCCATGTCGACCCGTTGGCTCATACTCTTGCTGCCGCCTGTTTTCATGGTGGCAGCCGCGGCTGTGCTCGCTTACGTCTTCCAGGAACTGGATGATGATAACGTCGACCGCATAGCTGCAGAGCGGCTGACGCTGTACCGGCAAACCATCATCGGAGAATACCAGAAATACCGCTACCTTCCCTACATGATTGCCCGGGATCCGCGCGCCACGGCAGCCATTGGTCTTGGCCAACCGGTGGAAAGCGCCAATCGTTTTCTGGAAGAAATGGCGGAAAATTCAGGTGCAGACCTTCTTTATGTCATGAACGCTGCCGGGACGACACTGGCGGCCAGCAACTGGCAAAAACCGCTTTCCCTCGTCGGCCGGAACTATGGGTTCCGGCCATACTTTACGGCGGCGATGCGAGGTGAGGAGGGGCAGTTTTTCGCCATTGGTTTGACCACCGGCCGCCCCGGTTTGTTTCTGGCGCGGCCGACGCCGGTCGAGGGAGATCCGGTTGGGGTTGCCGTTGTTAAAGTGGATACCAGCGAGCTTGAAAACGCCTGGGCGGAAGGTGGAGAGCTCGTCTTTGCCACCGATGCGGACGGTGTGATTTTTCTGTCCAGCCAGCCGGAGTGGCGCTATCGAACTTTGGCCGAGCTTCCAATGGCTACGCGGGATGCCATTGCCAGCAGTCAGAAATACGCAAATGAACCGCTGACCCCGATCAGTGACGCGCCGGTAACCGGGCCAAACCAGCTCACCATTGATGGGCAAGCCTATCGGCACAACTCGACCGATGTGGATCTGCTCGGCTGGAAACTGCATTTCCTCGTGCCGCAGGCAGAAGCGCACAAGAGTCTGCTGCCGATTTGGGTGATCACCCTGACGCTTTGCCTTCTCTATGCGGTGATTGTGCTTGGCTTGCGCGGGCAAAGGCTGCGCCGGGCGTCCGCCGCGCTTCGCCAGGAATCAGCAGATCTGAAGGAACTGAACCAGCGGCTGGTTGGCGAAATCAAGGAACGCCGGCGCGTGGAACACGCACTTCTGGAAGCGCAACGGGGCCTTGCGCGCTCCAGCCGTCTCGCAGCGGTTGGTGAAATGTCGGCTGCTGTCGTTCATGAGCTGAGCCAGCCCCTGGCGGCGCTCAGAATGTTTGTGGCAGGCACTCGCAAGTTCCTCGAAAAAGGGGATACCCACACGGCTGCAGAAAACCTGCAGGAGATTGATTCCCTTCAGATGCGCATGGCGAGCCTGACTCAAGAGCTCAAGAGGTTTGCGCGTCCGGGCGAGAGCCGGATCGAAACCGTCGACCTTCGCGACAGCATTTTGGCGGCCGAAAAAATCGTCCGCCCCAGGTTTGAAGAAACAGGTGTTACGCTGAAAATCGATATGCCGGACCAGCTCTTGATCGTTGAGACGGCCCCGCTTCGGATAGAGCAAATACTGGTCAACTTGTTGCGCAACGGAGCCGATGCGGCCGCCGCAGAAGACAGTGGTGAAGTCCAGCTGCATATCGTTGAGACTGGGGACACGGTTGTCGTGCGGGTGCTCGATAACGGGCCAGGGATCCCCATGGATCTACGGGAACGTATTTTCGATCCGTTTTTCTCAACCAAAACAAGTGCGGAAGGGATGGGGCTGGGTCTGGCCATCTCTATGCGAATTGCAGAAGATCTCGGCGGTGATTTGGCGGTCTCCGCAAACGTGCCGCGCGGCGCTGCCTTTGAACTCACGGTGCCGGCTGTCAAATCGGCAGAAATGACGGATGCATCTTTTGTCCGTCTGGAAGCAGAAGTTGCTGAATGACAACGCTTAATTCAAAACCCTCTCAATCCACGAACACCCCGGTTCTGATTGTTGACGACGATCCGTCCATGCGCGCAGCGCTTCGTCAATGGATCCGGCTTGCCGAATTTGAGACGATCGAGGTGGCAACGGCTGACCAGGCCATGGCGGTTCTGAGCCCGGATTTTGGTGGCTGTATCGTCACGGACGTGATGCTGGATGGTGACGACGGCATGACCTTGCTGCGCAGGGTTGGAGAACTGGACGGTGATCTGCCGGTTATCCTGATCACCGGCCATGGCGACGTTCCAATGGCCGTGGAAGCGATGCGCGCCGGTGCATATGACTTTGTCGAAAAGCCTTTCGATCCGGACCTGATCGCGGAAGTGGTTCGCAGGGCGTGCAACCGCCGCGCGCTTGTTTTGGAGAACCGGGCGCTGAAGACCCAGATCGCGGACAGTTCCAGTCTTGAAAGCCGGCTGATCGGCAACAGCCCAGCAATGCAAGCGCTGCGGCAACAGATCCTGCATTTTGCGCAAACCGATGCTGCGGTTCTGATCACCGGTGAAACCGGGACGGGAAAGGAAGTGATTGCTCAGGCGCTGCATGATTACAGCGCCCGCAAGGATGCTCCGTTTATGGCGATCAACGCGGCCGCGTTGCCGGAGACCATGGTCGAGGCCGAGCTGTTCGGGCATGAAGCCGGAGCGTTTACAGGTGCAGACCGCCAACGGATCGGCCGGATCGAGGCCGCGAACTCCGGTGTCTTGTTTCTGGATGAAATTGTATCCATGCCGCTGCCGCTCCAGGCAAAACTGCTTCGGGTGCTGCAAGAGCGTAAAGTTGACCGGATTGGAGGCCACCGGCCGGTTGACGTCGATATCCGGTTGGTGAGCGCGGCAAATGTTGATCCGAGGGAAGCGGTGGCTTCCGGCCGGTTGCGAGAAGATCTTTTGTTCCGGTTGAATGCAATCGAACTGGTCATTCCGCCTTTGCGGGAACGCGGCCGGGACAGCATCTTGTTGTTTGATACGTTTCTCAACCGGTTTGCAGTTCAATACGGCATGGAGGCTCCAACGCCGAGTGCGCTTGATGAAGCGTTTTTGCAAACCTACGGATGGCCGGGCAACGTCCGTGAACTGCGCAATGCGGCCGAGCGGTTCGTTTTGAACGCGCAGGTCAATCCGCAACCGCTCGAAACACTCGTCACCGGCCGGCGCGATGACGCTTCGCCGATGGGAGCAGGCGGATTGAAGGATCTCATGGACGCTTACGAACGGTCTTTGATCGAAGGAGCCTTGAGGCGTCATGGTGGCAAGGTTGCCGATGTCATGCGCGAGCTGAACGTGCCTCGCCGGACGCTCAACGAGAAGATGGCACGCCTCGGATTGAGCCGGGATCAAGCGAGCGACCCGGAAACGGGAGCCGCCTGAAACTTGGTGATCGGCGAAAAATCGCCGACGCAATATGAGCATCGGCAAGATCTCGCCTAGGTGCGCTGCGGTAGTTTTATGCTGAGCACGAAAAAGCCGCCAGTTTGCCCAGTTTTCGGTTGTCAATTGAAGCTGGCACGGGTCATGCTTATCAGGATCTGACTTGGTCAGCCCCTCATTGCTGGCCGGGTGGTCAAGAGATTGAGCCAATAATCTGGGAGGATTTCATGCTCACGTCACTCAAAGCCGCGACCGCGGTATCCGCGGGCGCCCTTGCCCTTATTTTCGCAACTGAAACTTTCGCTGCCGATGTCACTTGGAACGTGTCCCTTTGGGGCAAGCGCCGGGCGTTCACCGAGCATGTCGAGAAGCTTGCTGAGCAGGTCGCTCAAAAGACCGACGGCAAGTTTGAAATCGTCCTGCACTATGGTGGTGCGCTGTCCAAGTCCCGTGAGAACCTCGATGGTATTTCCTTCGGCGCTTTCGAGATGGCTCAGTTCTGCGCATCCTACCACGCCGACAAAAACCCGACATTGACCGTTTTGGAACTGCCGTTCCTGGGCGTTTCTGATCTTGAGACCGAAGTAAAGGTTTCCAAGGCGCTTTATGAGCATCCGGCAGTCCAGCAGGATCTCGGCCGCTGGAACGCCAAGTTGCTGATGCCGTCTCCAATGCCGCAGTACAATTTTGCTGGCAAAGGTGACGCCCCGGCTTCTGTTTCCGATTTCGACGGCATGCGTGTTCGCGCGCTGGGTGGTCTCGGCAAACTGATGGAAGCAGCTGGTGCTGTACCGACATCCGTAACCGCTTCAGAAACCTATCAGGCGATTGACTCCGGAACCGTGCAGGCGGCTGGCTTCGCACCGCATGCGCATCTTTCCTTCCGGGTTGTTGAAGTTGCAGATTGGTGGACCAAGAACCTCAACCCGGGCACCGTTCATTGTCCGATCGTTGTAAACACTGACGCCTACGCAGCGCTTCCGGACGACTTCAAGGCCGCCCTCGACTCTTCCGTCGATCCGGCTCTCGACCATTACCTGGCCACCTACGCCAAAGTCTACGACAAGTGGTGGCCGGAGCTGGACAAACTGGGCATTCAGCAAATCGAGTATTCCGATGCCGAGTTGGCAGCCTTTGCCGAAAAGGCAGGTCCGATCCAACAGGCGTGGATCGAAGAGCAAACGGCCAACGGTTTGCCGGCTCAGGAGCTGCTCGACATGGTCAAAAAGACCATCGCTGAATAACGTCAGCCTCACTTGAACTTGAAGATGTCTCTCCGTCACCAACTGCCGGGGAGACTTTCCACAGGGCTGATTTCATGAACACTTCTCCTCAATCGGGCGGTTCAGACACCGACCGTCCCACAACATATATCCGGTTCGATGGATGGCTTGGTCACGTTGAAAACGGATTCAACATGATCGCTGCCTTCTCTATTTTGTCACTGATGTTTTTGGCTGTTGCTCAGGTCTTGGGCCGGTTGTTCTTCAACACGCCGATCCCGGGTTTTATCGACATCACCGAACAGGCCATGGCGATTTTTGCCTTTGCCGGTGTGGCATATTGCCAAAGAGTTGGCGGTCACATCCGGATGGAAATCGTACTCGGCAAACTGCGCGGCAGAGCACTATACATCTGCGAAATGATCGGTGTGATCGTGATCGCCTTTACGGTCGCCCTGTTGATCTGGGGCTCCTGGTATCACTTCGACCGGTCCTGGTCGATTGGTGACAGCACCATGGATATCAGGTTGCCGACTTGGCCATCGAAACTCGTCATTCCCGTTGCGTTGAGCCTGTTGTTCTTGCGCCTCCTCATGCAAATTTACGGATATGCCCGCTTGGTCCGCAATCCTGACCGTGAGCCGGTTGCCGTCCCTGTCATCGAGGACGTTGAAAAGGTCGCCCAACATGAAATCGAAGAAGCCTTTGGCGACGACGCTGTTGCAGGAGACACCAAATGACACCGTTTGAAGTAGGTCTCCTAATGACCGGCGTCTTGCTGGTCCTGGTCATCATGGGTGTCCGAGTGGCTTTTGCCGCTGCCTTCGTCGGGCTGGTTGGCCTAATTCTACATTTCTCGCTGAAGATGGGATTTGAGCGCGGCTTCTTTGTTGCACTCAAGATGGCAGGAACAATCCCGCATTCCAAATCCGTCACCTACGCCCTCTCGGTTTTGCCGACCTTCATTCTGATCGGCTTCCTGGCGTTCTATGCAGGCTTCACGAAACAGCTGTTTGAGGCTGCGAAGCGCTGGCTTGGCTGGATGCCGGGCGGTATGGCCGTTGGCACGGTCTTCTCTACGGCAGGTTTTGCAGCCGTATCCGGTGCATCTGTGGCAACGGCTGCGGTTTTTGCCCGCGTTGCGATCCCGGAGATGCTCAAGGAGGGATACTCGCCAAGACTGTCCGCCGCTGTTGTGGCAGCAGGCGGTACGCTGGCATCTCTGATCCCGCCATCAGCAATCCTGGTTATTTACGCGATCCTGGTAGAGCAGTCGGTCGGCAAACTCTTGATCGCAGGCTTTTTGCCAGGTGTGTTTTCCGCACTGATCTATGTGGCGATCATTGTTGGGGTGTCCGCCTGGCGCGGCGATGCTCCGGCAATCAAGGGGTTCACCTGGAAACAGCGGTTTGAGAGCATCCCGGGCACGCTGCCAATTGTGGCGGTCATCGGAATTATCTTCTGCTCGTTCTTCTTCGGGCTGGCCACGCCAACAGAGGCCGGCTCACTCGGCGCCTTCGTGGTTCTGATGGTCGCTTTTGCAAAGGGCATGAAGTTCCAGCAACTCGGTCAGGCGCTTCATGAGACAGCCAAGCTGACGGTCATGATCTTCACCCTGATCTGGGGCGTTCTGGTTTATGTCCGCTTCCTCGGCTTTGCCGGCTTGCCGGAAGCGTTCCGGGATTTCATCGTCGCCCTGGAGTTTTCTCCGTGGTTGATCATGATCTGTATTCTGCTGGCATATGCCGTGCTGGGCATGTTCATGGATGCGATCGGCATGCTGATCCTAACGCTGCCGGTGGTCTATCCTGCGGTGATGGCGCTGAATGGCGGCGAGGGTGTTTCTGCAGCCGACAGTACATTTGGCATGTCGGGCGAAGCATGCGCGATCTGGTTCGGAATTTTGGTGGTGAAGATGGCGGAGCTCTGTCTGATTACACCGCCTATTGGGCTGAACTGTTTCGTGGTGTCGGGCGTGCGCCCGGACATCCCCGTTCAGGAGGTCTTCCGCGGCTGTATCCCGTTCTTCATCGCAGACGTTCTGACGATTGCCGGCTTGCTCGCCTTCCCTTCGATCATCACCTGGCTACCATCGTTGATGGGGTAGATCTGACGTCGAGTTCGCCCAAAAAAGAAAGCCGCCGGAATTCCGGCGGTTTTTTAACGGGCAAATCCGTGATCAAAGATCGTAGCGATTTGCGCCCTTGGTTCCCGGCATCAGGCTGTTGGCCAACAGCAAATAGATGTTCAGAAACGGAACGAGATAACCGAAGTACCAATACCCTGTCACACCACGGTCTTGAAACCGGCGCGCTTCGAGAGAGAAGCGCAGCATCATCATGACGAAACAGAACGTCAGGAACCGGAGCACAAAACCGATGTCATGGCTGGCAGAAGCAATGTCTCCCCAATTGAAAGAGCCTGCGGCTTGGGCAAAGGCAATGTAGCCAATGATGGATGTGACCGTGTAGGCCGATCCGATAATCCAGTAGTCGAGACGGGAGACCCGACCGCGGAAGCCGAACAAGGTTCCTCCTACGAAGCACATTGCAGACCAAAGGCCAGACGTTTTGCCGGGTTTGGTTTCTCGTGTCGCGGCAGTGTAAGCAGGAGCCGTGAATGTTGTTGAGGCAACCTGCGGCAGCGACAGGCCTCGAGTCGTGTTTTGCTGTTCCAACTGCTTTTGCAAGTCGTTAGACGTTACGCGCATTGCCTATAACCCGTCATTTAACCGGTGAGACTTTCATGTCAGGACGCCCCAGTGTGGTCTCCGCCGGTGCGGTCCTTCCATTGAGCTCTTTTCTTGAAGCGGCAGTCTAGGGGCGGCGAATTAAGTGTTCAGAAAAGGAATGGATAAAATAGTTTTCAAATTGAGCGGTTTCGCAATCTGCATGATTAGCGGGTAGAGCAGGCCGCAAAAAACAGTCCTAAAACAGACTTCCTTGGTCAGCGGCGGGCTTTTGTGAAGCTGCTTTTTTGGGCGCGGAGGTTTTGGGTTTTTTCGGCGCTGAGCCGCCGCTCATGGCAACAGCATCAAGTGTACCGTCGGCCAGTTCAACGGACAGCGCTGCACCAGTCTCAACCGCGGAAGCGGATCGGATCGGTTGGCCATCAGCTTCGCGCACCACCGCATAGCCACGGGCGAGCACATCCTTGTAGGAGAGAGACTTTAAGAGTTTCTGCAGCCCGTCCAGCTTGGCCGCACTGCCCTTAAGCCGGGTCAGGTAAGCCCGATCAAGCCGGTCGCCGAGGCCAGTTACGCGTTCCTTGGAAAGGGCCGTCTGCTGAGACAGCCGGGAGGGTGTCAATCGGGCCACAACAGCGTCAAATGCCTGGCGTTTTTGCGAAATCCCGACAGACAACGCCCGTTGCTGTCGGTCACCAGCAACCAAAAGATCCTGCCGCGCCTTTGTGCTGAGCCGCGTGAGCACTATAGGGGACAAGCGCGCCGAAGCGTTCTGATAGGTAGAGCGGTGATGCTTGGTGTTGACGATCAGGCCGCGTTCCAGGCTGTTGGCCGCCGTGTCGAACCGTTGCCTGGGCAAAGCCAGCAAATCTCGTGGGGCGGGGAGCGCAGCACTTGCGGCGCGCAGCTCCGTTCGCCGCGACCCGACAAACCTCTGCAAGCCGGTCGACAGTCGTCGCGCCCGGTCATCGACCATGGACATGAGCTCGGCCTTGACCGGAACCGCAATCTCGGCAGCCCCGGTCGGCGTCGGGGCTCTGAGATCTGCAGCCAGATCGATCAATGTCCAGTCGGTCTCGTGGCCAACGGCCGAAATCAGGGGGATCTGGCTTTCCGCCGCTGCCCTGACAACGGCTTCCTCATTGAAACCCCAAAGGTCTTCGATGCTGCCACCACCCCGGGCTACAATGACGAGGTCCGGACGTGGAATCGACCCGCCCGGCTGCAGTGCGTTAAAGCCACGGATGCCGTTGGCGACTTCCGCACCGCTTGTTTCGCCCTGAACCCGGACGGGCCACACAAGGACATGGACCGGAAACCGGTCGGAGATGCGGTGCAGGATATCGCGGATCACAGCCCCTGTGGGGGATGTCACAACGCCGATTACATTTGGTAATGATGGCAGTGGGCGTTTGCGTTCTTCGGCAAAGAGGCCCTCGGCGGCAAGCTTCTTCTTGCGCTCTTCAAGCAACGCCATCAGCGCGCCGGCGCCTGCCGGTTCCAGTGCGTCGATGACCATCTGGTATTTGGATTGACCCGGGAACGTTGTGATCTTGCCCGTCGCGATCACCTCCAGACCTTGTTCTGGCTGGATCTTCAGTTTGGACGCAACGCCGCGCCATATAACACCGGACAGAACTGCACGGTCATCTTTCAGATCCAGGTAAATGTGGCCCGATCCCGGTCGCGAAATCCGTCCCAACTCGCCGCGCACCCGCACATAGCCAAATGCGTCTTCCATCGTGCGTTTGATGGAAAACGAGATTTCCGAAACGGAAAACTCAGCGACGTTGGATGAAGTATCGGCCAATTGCGTGATTCCCTTTTGCCCCGTGAAATTGGCGGTTGGGATGATGCCGGTCAAGGGCAGGTCACTAGGTCAGATCACGAAGTTCGCGATTGCCTCATTGTCGGTGATGTCTTCCCAGCGAATGTCAGACCGGTCGAAGCTGTCGTGCAAAGTTTGGAAGTTTTCCGGCTGTTTTGTCTCAATGCCGATAAGAACCGAGCCAAAGTTGCGGGCAGATTTTTTCAGGTACTCAAACCGCGCAATGTCATCATCCGGGCCCAGTAGGGACAGGAAATCTTTCAACGCCCCCGGGCGCTGTGGCAACTGGATGACATAATATTTTTTCAGGCCGGAGAACTTTAGCGCACGCTCTTTCACCTCCGGCAGACGTTCGAAGTCGAAGTTGCCACCCGAAACCACACAGACGATCTTCTTCCCCTTCACCTGCGCCACGGGCAGCCGATTGAGCGCATCAATTGCAAGCGCTCCTGCGGGCTCCAGCACAATCCCTTCAATGTTGAGCATATCGATCATGGTCGCGCACACACCGTCGGTGGGGGCGAGGATCACGTCTTCTGGTGCGAAGGTGGAAAGTTGTTTGAAGTTTTCTGCGCCGATTTGGGCAACCGCTGCGCCATCGACGAAGTTATCGACCCAGTCAAGCCGCACCCGCTCATTTGCTTGTAGGCTGTTGTAAAGACTAGGAGCGTTTTCCGGCTCGACCAAACTGAATTTCGCGGTGAGGCCTTTTTCGGAAAAATAGCGGCTCACGCCCGCAGACAGTCCGCCGCCACCGACCGGAAGGATGAGCCGGTCCCAGGTGGTGCCTTCAGGGGTCTGTTCCACGATTTCCTTGCCGACGGTGGCTTGCCCCAGAATGATTGTTTCGTGATCAAACGGCGGCACCATCAAGCCGTTGTTCTGCGCACAGTATTCCAGAGCGGCCTTGTTGGCGGCGTCAAAGCCGTCACCGATGAGTTTGATGTCTACGAGCGGCGCGCCAAAAGATCGGGTCTTCTGGATTTTTTGTTGAGGTGTTGTGAGCGGCATGAAGACGATGCCCGGCTTGCCGAAATGCCGGCAGGCAAAGGCAAAGCCCTGCGCATGATTGCCTGCGGAAGAGCACACGAAAAGAGCGCAGTCTGGATCTTTGTCCAAGGCCTGATGGATAAAGGCATAGGCGCCGCGCACCTTGTAGCTGCGCACCGGGGTAAGGTCTTCCCGCTTGAGCCAGATGTCGGCCTGATGGAGGTCGGACAGATATTGGCTGTATTGGAGAGGTGTCGGTTCCAGAACTCCGGACAGGAGCTCATGGATCTTGGAGACTTCGTCGGCAAACTGTCCCACGTGAATTGCTTTCCCGGTTATCGAAAATTGATGTCTTACTCATCTGAACGGGCCTCAAAAATCAAGGCCCGCAGTTTTCAAAACAGTCCCGAGGATTGAAAATCGCCTGGAAACAGGAATGCTGTGAAGCATCTGACGTTTTGAAGAATCCGCCTTGAATCGAGCACATTCCACCGCCTACCTAAAACGCATGGGGAAATACGAGTTTAATATGCAACGTCTTTTTCTGCGTCACATCCTGGCTGATGGCGCCCGTATCGAAGCGGATCGCGGGCAGGCGAACTACCTTCTGAACGTATTGCGTTTAAAGGACGGGGACTACGTTCTGGTCTTCAATGGCAGCGACGGTGAGTGGCTGGCGAAGATCCAGAGCAGCGGCCGGCGTGCCTGTTCGCTGCAACTCATGGAACGGACGCGCGAACAATCCGCGCCAAATGACTTGATCTACATGTTTGCGCCGCTCAAGCACGCACGCCTGGATTACATGGTCCAAAAGGCGGTCGAGATGGGGGCAGGCAGTCTTATGCCGGTTATGACGCAGCACACACAGTCCAGCCGGGTAAATGTCGAGCGCATGGAGGCAAATGTCATTGAAGCGGCCGAGCAATGCGGCGTGCTTTCTGTCCCTAGTGTTTTGTCTCCGATGTCGCTCAAAGATGTTCTTGCCGCATGGCCTGAGGCACATGCTGGACGAAAACTGCTTTTCTGCGATGAGGGCGAAGAGACCAACAATCCTCTTTTGACCCTTGTGCAGCTGAAAGAAAACGGACCACCGCCGTTGGCCATTCTCATCGGGCCGGAAGGCGGGTTTTCGGAAGACGAGCGCGCACTTTTGAAAGACCTGGATTTCGTGACCACAATCCCGTTGGGCCCGAGGATCTTAAGGGCCGACACGGCAGCAGTCGCAGCCCTTGCTGTTGTCCAAGCAACCGTCGGAGACTGGAAGTAGCCATGGACGAGGAGAAGCGCCCAGCAAAAGATATCTCTGCCCCAGACAACGCTTCTCCAGCCCTTTCCCAACACGGCGCGCCAATGCATTCGCGACGTGGATGGAAACCTTTCAGAATTCCGGTTGGTGTGGCGCTCGGCTTGGTTTTCTCGCTGCTGCTAGTCGCAATTTGCGGATTGATAATTGCTTACATGGCAGCTGCGGACCGGCGGATTGCGGGCCGCTTGCTGGATCAGCAAGCGGCGGCAATCCTGAATGCCAATCAGGCTGTTTTGGACAAGTTTTTCTCTGAGCAGGATGTTCTGCTTCGCACGATTGCAGTTCATGCAGCGGCTATGCAACGGCACCTGAACGGCGACGATCTTGAGGCATATAAAAAGCTGCTTCCGGAGAATGCTGAGTTTGAACTTGGCCGATCGGTCATGGACGATGCGCCTGTCGACGAATTGCCGGTCGTTGCGTGGTCCGCATTTGAATGGCGCGAGGGGCAGGCGGAAGCCGTGAAAACTGCCGAATTGGACCTTGGAAACGGTCAGAGCCTGTTCGTTCATTATCCGCGTGCCGTGTTTCTTCATGTCGCCAGGGACATGACCTGGGACAGCCAGCAGCAAGTGTTTTTGCTCTCAGGCCGCAACAACGTGATTGTTGTCCACGGCTTGGAGGGAGTGGATTACTCGGCATCGCCGGAGACGCCATTGCCATCGCTCACAGAAATGACGGAAACGCCGTTACACCTGATCTGGGATGTAGGGCGTCAGGCGCACATGATTGACGGGCAGATTAGCGGACGTTTGTTTCCAGCTTTTGGCGGCTTCTACACCGCGATTTATATGGAGCTCGACACAGGACCTGCCGACGGTTGGATCATCGGAACGCTTTATCGAGCCGACCAATTCGGAGAAGCCTTGGATCAGACCCAGGTGGTGCTCTACGCAGCATTGGCGGCGCTGCTCGCTGGAGCTGCCTTGTCTTTCATAGTTGGGCGCAAGTTGGGGCGTCCGCTGGGACGGTTGGCTGAAGCGGCCGCCGATCTCCGCAAGCTGGAATTTCATGAAGAACACCGTCTGCCGTCTTCGCCTTTGGCTGAACTCAACGATGTTAATCAGGCCTTCAACGGGTCGATCGGTGCACTCAATGCCTTTGCCAAATACGTGCCGCGTCAGCTCGTAACCCGGCTGATTGAAGAAGGCATGACCGACAGCCGGAACATTGAACTCCGGGAAATGACGATTGTGTTCACGGACCTTGCAGGCTTCACCAGCTTGGCATCCAATTTGAGCGCAGAAGAAACAGCGGCCTATCTGAACGGCTATTTCGAAACGGTCTCAAAAGTAATCGCCGACAGGGACGGGACCATCGACAAGTTTCTTGGAGACGGTGTCATGGCATTTTGGGGGGCTCCGTCCGACCAACCGGACCATGCCTCGAAGGCAATCGCGGCTGTCACGGCATTGGCTGAGCAGATTGAAAAGGACAGCGCGTTGAACATGCGCCTCAGGATCGGCATTCATACTGGCAAGGTTGTTGTTGGTGACATTGGGTCTGCCTCGCGAATGAATTATACGGTCATCGGTGATGCGGTGAACGTTGCAGCCCGCCTGCAAGAGTATGGCAAGCACGTTGACCCAGGTGCTAAGGTAATCGCGCTTGCAAGCGGAGACACCATGGCGCAATTGCCTGAAGGAGTGAAGGCAACCAGCCTGGGTCCTGTAAAACTCAGGGGCCGTGAGGAGGCTTTGACGGTCTTCAGGATTGCGTGAGGCGCACCTGCATGTCGCATCTGCGCTTGCATTCTACTTTCAAGACTCCTAAATCACCGGAACTCATAAACGCCGGAAAAGGCATCGGATCATCGCGGTTTTAAGGGGGCTGGGCTCCTTACGATTTGCACCGCAAACACTGAAGGATGGTTGTATGGCCCGCGATACGGTCGATGCCACACCGATTGAAACGGTCGCTGATCTGGCGGCAACACTGGAAGCGGGTTGCAAACCGACAAGCGATTTCAGGATCGGGACCGAACACGAGAAGTTCGGCTTCAATATAAAAGACAATTCGCCGATCCCCTACGGCGGCGCCAATGGTGTCGAAGCCGTCCTGGAAGGCATGGAGCGCCTACTCGGTTGGGAACGGATCGAGGACGCTGGAAAGATCATTGGCCTCGCCGATGATCAAGGCGGCGGTGCGATCTCCATCGAACCAGGTGGCCAGTTCGAATTGTCCGGCGCGCCGCTCGACAATCTCCACCAGACCTGCCGCGAAGCCAACCAGCACCTGGCCCATGTCCGTCAGGTTGCAGAGCCGCTGGGGGTCGGTTTCCTGGGTATTGGAATGGCGCCAACCTGGGCCCGGGCAGACATGCCGCGCATGCCGAAGTCGCGCTACGACATCATGACAAATTACATGCCGAAAGTCGGATCCCTTGGCCTCGACATGATGTACCGCACGTCGACGATCCAGGTGAACCTGGATTTTGAAACAGAAGCGGACATGGTCAAAAAGATGCGTGTCGGTCTGGCGCTCCAGCCAATCGCGACGGCAATCTTTGCCAATTCCCCGTTCACTGACGGCAAGCCGAACGGCTTCAAGTCGTTCCGGGCCCAGATCTGGACCGATACCGACATGGACCGTACGGGCGACATGCCCTTTGCCTTTGACGACGGTTTCGGCTTTGAACGCTATGTCGAATGGGCTCTGGATGTGCCGATGTATTTCGTCAAGCGGGGCACTGAATATCATGATGTCACCGGAACCACGTTCCGGGCCTTCATGAATGGGGCCCTTGAAGGCAAGATCCCGGATGCCCGCCCGAGCCTTGGTGACTGGAATAACCACCTGTCGACCTTGTTCCCGGATGTGCGGCTGAAGAAATACATCGAGATGCGGGGTGCCGATGGAGGCCCATGGCGGCGGATATGCGCGCTGCCTGCCTTGTGGGTCGGACTGCTCTACGACACCGGTGTTTTGGACCAGGCGTTTGAACTGGTAAAAGACTGGACAGCAGAAGAGCGGGCAGCGTTGCGGGCTGGTGTGCCGGAAACCGCATTGCAGACACCGTTCCGCACTGGAACCGTGCTGGATGTTGCCAAGGACGTCTTGGCATTGTCTCAAGAAGGCCTCAAACGCCGCGCCCGCATGAGTGATGGCGACCTGGATGAACGGGTCCATCTGGCGCCCGTTGAGGAAGGTCTTGCAGCAGGCATGTGCCCGGCCGACATTCTTCTTCAGCGGTACAACGGATCGTGGAACGGAGATCTGTCACAGATCTTCAGGGATTACGCCTACTGATCCTCTCAAAAGCCTAAGTGGTTTTTCTTATCCCGGCAAAAGCTTTGCCGGGATCAATTGACGTTCTGCCGTGAAGCAGTCACTGTGAGCGAGATAGCCTTGTTTCTCAGGGCCTTGCGCAAGACAGTCGAGGCAGCGTGATGACAGCACATGACAAGGCGGCGCCGCCGTTCGATATCTTCTCCTTGAGCAAAGATATGCAAGAGCGCTTTGGCTGGTCCAATGACGACCTTAATCGTGTCATGGAACATCTGATGCCTGCCGCGCTGTCCGGGTTTCAGCATTTCGGTACGCCGAGCAAAAGCATGCCAGACTGGTTTGCTCAGGCAGCGCAACTGTCAGCCGGTTCCGGCAATCCCTTTGCTGACTATGCAAAATTCTTTCAAGCCCCCACACAACAATCCCTGACGCCATTCTTCGGTCCGGAAGCCGTTCAGCAGGCCGTTGCTGCGCAGATTTCCACGATGACCGGGGTTCAACGAGACGCTGTGCAGGAGTTGATGCCGGTTGCGGCAACACTTGCCTTTGGACAAGTGGCGAGGCCTTTCCTGCAAGGGGAGGCTCAGGTCCTGTTGGATGCCTACCTGCGCGGCTTTGCGCGCGGGCGGCCAAAACGGGCGCCAGCTCCTATCGATTATCTTCAAGGATATACGGAAGCAATGAATGCCTTCTGGGGTTCGTTCTTGCAACCTGCCGCGGCGCGCCCTGTCGAGGATGAAGCTGAGCTGGAAACGGAGCTCGAAGACGATCTGGTCGATGAAGAGGTCGAGGCAGACGAGGCGTCGGAATTCGATGAAATGGTGTCCGGTTGGATGTCGGCTGGGCGAGACCTGCAGTCCAGCCAGTTCAAGGCGTTTGATGATTTTTTCGCGACAGCAACCAAAAACCTCGGCAAATAAACCGAGCAAAAAAAGACCCGCCGAAAAGGCGGGTCAGTTGACGTCAGCAAGGCTTGCCGACAGGGGCTGCTAAACAATTTCCAATCAAGCTGCGATTTCCGGCCGGGGATGTGCCGGGATAACTTTCAGTCTCGGAGCTTTGGGACCCTCGTTGGCGGCACGGGGCATTGGCTGCACTGCGACGATGCTGTGTCCGTTGGCCATCTGCGTCAAAAAAGGTACCGGGTCGGTGTGGACCGGTAGCGCGATGGCTCGTCGAACATCGCTCCGGGTCAGTCCAATGTCCTTCAATGCTGCGTCGCTCAACTCCGAGAGCTTGCCCATTTGGCGACGGTTCTTGAACACGCGCAGGGCACGGGCAACCAGCTGCCCGGAAAGAGCGAAAATGGGGTGGTGTGCGATATGTGACATGGCGTAATTCTCCTGTGAGCCGCCGGAGGGATTTCCGGCCGCTTGTTCCGCGCCCTTGGGGCAGTCCTTTGTTTGGAACACGCTCTAAATGCGATGGATTAATCCATTATTCCAACGAATGTTTTTGATATGAATAATCAGATATTGTGATATGAAGGCTGTGTCTTAGGAGAAACTCCCGGATTCGAGCCAATTTGGATGGCTTGGTTCCGATTTTTAATCTTCAGAAATTATCGGTGAAGCGGCATGTTAGACTTGGATCAGCTGCGGACATTTGTTGCCATTGCAGAAAGCGGAAGCTTTACCAAAGCTGCTGACAACGTGCACAAGACTCAGTCAGCGGTCTCTATGCAGATGCGCCGGCTTGAAGAGCGGATTGGAAAACCGCTGTTTGTTCGTGTCGGGCGGCAGTCCCGCCTGACCGAACACGGTGAACGGCTCCTGCACTATGCCAGACGACTTGTGCAGTTGAACGATGAAACACTCGCGGCGTTTGATGACACGGAACTCGCTGGACTGGTTCGTTTGGGCACACCGGATGATTACGCCGACCGGTTTCTACCAGAGATCCTCGCAAGGTTTTCAAGATCCAATCCAAAGGCTGAAGTGAGTGTTGTATGTGCGCCGACGCCGAACCTGGCGGACATGATCGGCGAGGGCGAGCTTGATGTGGCAATCATCACCCACGTTCAGAAAAAAGGGCGCAAAAACGTGGAGATCCTGCGCCGGGAACCATTGCTCTGGGTCGCGTCTGCTCGTCATGCAACGGAAAACGAAGCGGTTCTACCAATGGCCTTGGGCCGGGCAACATGTGACTGGCGCAAGGCTGCATTGAGTGCGCTGGAGGACCAGCTGCGCGAGTACCGTCTTTTGTATTCCAGTTGGAACTCAACCGCTGTTGGGGCTGCAGTTTTGGCCGGTTTGGCAATTTCCGTTTTACCTGAATCTGCGTTGCGTTCAGGAATGCGGGTTCTGACAGAAGCGGATGGGTTTCCTCGGTTGCCGGACTGCGAGATTGGCATCATGCGATCCTGGCACAATAACTCCCGCGTAACAGATGCCTTGGTGGAACACATCATGTCGTCCCTCGACAATCTTTCGGTTCCGCAGGCGGCGGAATGATCACAAATTGAATTGCCATAAAATTTGATGTAAGCAGGATCAATCAATCATATTTTATGATGGTCTTGTGACTGCGTTATGTGTCCATTTAGGAGAGCTCCATGAGCCACGCGCTGGATATTGATCAGCTTCGGACGTTTCTCGCTATTGCCGAGCTCGGTAGTTTCACAAAGGCCGGAGAAGCGGTTCACAAGACCCAGTCCGCCGTTTCCATGCAAATGCGCCGCCTGGAAGAACGGGTTGGGCAGCCCATTTTCATCAAAGACGGACGGCAGTCGCGTTTGACTGAACAAGGGCTGCGTCTGGTGGAATACGCCCGCCGAATGATTCAGCTGAATGATGAAACCTTGCTGGCCTTCAACGGCAAAAAGGAGGTCGGTTTCGTGAAGCTCGGTGTCCCTGACGATTATGCCGATCGGCTGCTTCCGCAGGTGCTTGCCGCGTTTAATCGGCTCAATCCCTCTATTGAGGTTCAGGTCGAATGCACCAGCAGCGTAAAGTTGACAAAAGCGGTGCGCGACAATGAGCTCGATGTTGCGATCACGACATCCGGTGATACCAGTGAGTTACGCGGTGAAATCATTCGGCGTGAACCCCTCTACTGGGTTACATCTGAACAGCACAGCGCGCACACACAAGATGTTTTGCGGCTTGCGCTTGGCCCGTCCAGCTGCAGTTGGCGCCGGTTGTCCATGGATGCTTTGGACCGCGCCGGACGCCAGTACCGCGTGTCCTATACGAGCGCGAGCGGCTCGGCCCTGATCGGGGCTGTGCAAGCTGGACTGGCGCTAACGGTGTTTCCCGAGAGCGCCATCCGGGATGGCATGCGGATCCTGGACGAAAGAGACGGCTTTCCGGCCCTACCGCATTGTGACATCGCCATGCTGCGTTCAGATAACGCCCGCCTGCCAATGCATGACCGGCTGTGCAATCACATCATCGCGGCCATTGGCAATGTGGGGACAGTGTCTTCCCGTGAGGCGGCCGAGTAACTCATCGGGTCCCAGATCATTCGTTGAAATCTGACCTATCGAGCGCGCAACATCATAACGTTGCCGCCAATGACGCAGGCGAGGCCGCCGATTGCGAGCGGCGTCCACTGGTAGCCTTCAAAGATCGTTGACAGCGCCAGCGCAACAATCGGGAACAGCACTGTGGCGTATCCCGCTCGCGCGGAGCCGATCCGTCCAAGGAGCGTCAGGTAGGATGCAAATGCAATGACCGAGGCAACCAAGGCCAGGTAGATTAGGCTGCCGATGTATGGCAGCGTCCAGTCAACCGCAAAGCTTTGCCCACGGATTGCAGAAAACAGTCCTAGGAATATCATCCCGTAGACCATTCCCCAGGCAGTTGCGGGCATGACCCCAATCCCGCGGCGTTGCGTATCAGCTGACAACATGTTGCCAAAGCAGAACGACAAGGTCCCACAGATACAAAAGCCCAACCCGATCGCGACACTTGTATCGAACTGCGTTCCGGCCATCTCCGGCAAAAACATCAGCGCAATGCCTGCGACGCCGAAAAAGCCAGCGGCCAGAGTGAGTGCGCTCGGGCGTTGACGGAAGAGAACAAGTCCCAGAAAGACGTTAAAGACAGACGCCGTTGAAAACACCACGGCCAAAAGCCCGGAGGGTAGATAGGCAGCGCCATAGTAGAACAGGGTGAAGTTCGTTGAAAACAAGAGCGCGCCAAGTCCGGCGAAGCGAATGTGATCTTTCAAAGGAAAGGTCAGGGGATAACCTCTCATTCGAACCCAGGCCATCATCATCGCTGCGGCAACTACGAAGCGCCAAAAGACAGACACTTCCGGGGCGACACCAGAGATCTGTCCTTTCATCGCAATCCAGCTGAAGCCCCAGGCAAAAACCGTGGCGGCATAGAGACCAAGGTCAGTGGAGTCCATACCGGACCGGTTCAGCGTTGGCTGGGCAATGCTCATGGGAAAAACTCGTTTGTGCAGGAACAAGCACAATTTGAGCTTCAGAATACTTCAGCGCAAATGATAGTTTTTGATGAGATGATCAGCTCTGTGAATGGGAGCGGGTGTCCTGCGATGCGCCGCCTGACGACACGTAGGCTTCAGGCGGCACAGATTTTTCAGTTAGGAAACGCCCGGAATTCCTAAAGCACGAGATTGTGCCTACCGACCTTCTTGATGTCCGTCTCGCCGCAGAGGCCCATGGTGACATCAAGTTCCTTGTGCATGATCTCAAGGACTTGGCGAACGCCAGGCTTGCCCATAGCGCCAAGACCGTAGATGAAAGCGCGTCCAATGTAGGTGCTGTGGGCCCCCATGGCGACAGCCTTGAAGACATCCTGGCCGGAGCGGATGCCGCCATCGACGTGAACTTCGACTTTATCGCCAACGGTGTCGACGATATCCCGCAAGATGTCATAGGAGGCGAGGGCGCCATCCAGCTGCCGGCCGCCGTGGTTCGACACAACGATCGCATCTGCACCGAGATCCGCTGCAATCTTGGCATCTTCAACGTCGTTAATGCCTTTCAGGATCAGTTTGCGGTCCCAGTGTTTTTTGACCCACTCGACTGACGACCAGTCTAGCGTCGGGTCGAACTGGCTGGCCGTCCACTCGGCAAGCGAAGTCATATCTTCAACACCGGAAACATGACCTACGATGTTGCCGAACTCGCGCCGCTTGGTTTGCAGCATGTTCCAACACCAGCGTGGCTTGAAGGCAAGATCAACGAGGACATGCGGCTTCGGTTTTGGCGGTGTACTGAGACCGTTCTTGATATCGCGGTGCCGTTGACCAAGGACCTGAAGATCCAGCGTCAGGACAAGAGCCGAGCAGCCGGCTGTGTGCGCGCGTTTCATCAGGTTCTCAGAAAAGCCTCTATCACGCATGACATAGAGTTGGAACCAGAACGGGTTTTTGGTGTGTTCGGCAACATCCTCGATGGAGCAAACGCTCATTGTTGAAAGCGTAAACGGCACTCCGAATTCTTCGGCGGCCTGTGCTGCCAGGATTTCACCGTCTGCATGCTGCATCCCGGTCAATCCGACCGGGGCGAGTGCCACAGGCATGGCGACATCCTGTCCGATCATGGTTGTTTTGACCGATCGGTTGTCGATGTTGCGCGCAACGCGTTGGCGCAGCTTTTGCCGTTGAAATGCCGCCTCGTTGTCCCAATAGGTGCTTTGGGTCCAGGAACCCGTGTCGGCATAGTCATAAAACATCTTCGGGACCCGCCGTTTGGCAAGAGCCTGCATGTCGGCGACGTCGGTTACAATCGGCATATCGTTTTCCCCTGAGCTATTTTTTTACGGCTCGATCGGAAGCTTGTGTGCGGCGCAGATCGGCCAGTTTCTCGCGTTGATCCAACTGTTCCTTGGCAGCGAGTGTGGCGCGGACATAATCAATGTGTTCTTCCGCGCAGCGCTGCGCGAGCTTCGGATCTCCAGCGGCAATCGCCTCAAACACCGCCTTGTGCTGTTTCAGCACTTCAGCCCGTGCCGATGTGTGATGGTAGAGACGGCCTCTGTTCAGAAAGACCCCGTTTTCGAAAAGCCGGTAGCAGGAGTGGAGCGTGTGCAGCAGCACCACGTTGTGTGCGGCTTCCCCGACAGCATGATGGAACTCCACATCCAGACGGCTTTCAACAAGAGGGTCATCCGCTGCGTACGCGGTGTCCATCTGCTCAACGATGTCACTTAGCCTGCGGATATCCGAAGGAGCTGCGCGCATGGCCGCCATAGCTGAGGCCTGACCCTCAATGCCTCGGCGGAAATCAAAATAGTCGCTCACCGCAGATGGGTGCCGGGAGATCAATTGCACGATTGCTTCGGAAAAGATCGGCCCAATGAGATCACAGACGAATGTTCCACCGCCCTGGCGCGCTTCAATAAGGTCCCGGTCTTCCAGAGTTTTAAGCGCATCCCGCAACACGGGTCGGGATACATGAAGCTGATCTGCCAACACGCGTTCCGCCGGTAGCCGGTCACCGGATTGAAGGACCCCTTTGAGGATCAGTTCTTCAATTTGATCGACGGCGGCGTCGGCCGTTTTATGAGTGTCTATCGGCTGAAACATCGGTATTTACGCTATGATTACCGTGCGAAAATAGTCGAGCTAATACAATTGGTCAAATAATTTATCCAATTTTTGGATTGCAGCTGATGCAAACAAGCCAAAAAAGGCTGCACGTGCGCTTATGTCATCTTTCAAGAAATTCAAAATGCCTGTGGTCTTGAGCAATTGAAACCGCCATGCTGTACCGGCTGTTGAGCGCAAGGAGGGGCTGTCGTTGGAAAAAAACCTGGAAACCGGTGGGGCATTGCCCACATTCCGCGCGTCACCCCTACGGCAAAGGGTTCTCGGCGAAGTTCACGCGCGGCCTTTCCGGCCACTTGCGACCCCGCGAACGGTTCTCCACTACGCCTTTCTGACCAGCAGTGATGAGGCGGCAGGTGACAAGGAATGGCTGAAAGAGTTCTGTACATCCAGAGGAGTGGCCGGACCGGCCGATGGAGCGCGGTATCACACTCTGGAGTTCGGTGAGGGGCACTTGAGCTGGGAGCAACACGCCGAATTCACCACCTATACCTGGGATGGCTCAGCTGATCTTGACCACTTGTTTGGCGCGCCTCCGGCGGGCCACCCTTTTGGGGCGGCTTTCCGGGCACCGGGCGAGTTGCTCGTTGCTGTGCGTCTGGAGCTGAGGGAAGAAATTGATGAAAGCCGCTGGCGGCCCACCTTCGAAGACGGCAGCCTGACGGTCTCATCGCTCGAGCGCGGACAAGCGACCGTCGCAACGGACTTTCGTCAGGATGGAGACGGATTATCCCGGTTTCTCGTGTTGAACCACTCCATGAGCAACGTGCAGACCGGGGCGATCGTTCAACGGCTTCTGGAACTCGAGACCTATCGAACTCTGGCAATGCTAGGCCTTTTTGAGGCGAACACTCTGTCGCCCGATATCCGGAAGTTTGAGATAGAACTTGCCGCTTTGACCGAGCAAATGAAAACAGCAACAGGCCTCGACAGCAATCGAAACCTGCTCAACAAGTTCACGGAATTAGCAGCTTCGCTGGAGGCCGGCGCGACAGCGAGCACCTTCCGGTTTGGTGCGAGCCGCGCCTATTATGAGATCGTGAAAATCCGATTGTCTGCCCTTCAGGAAGAGGCCATGCCGGGCGAATTGACGATGTCGTCTTTTTTATCCCGCAGGTTGTCGCCTGCGATGCGCACCTGTCAGGCTATTGAAGATCGTCAGGCAATGCTGTCGCGCAAGTTAGCAAGAGCGACCAATTTGCTGCGCACGCGGGTTGATGTGGATCTGGAACAGCAAAACCGCTCACTTCTGGAATCCATGAACAGGCGGGCACGGCTGCAGTTGCGTCTGCAGCAGACGGTTGAAGGTCTGTCGGTCGCAGCTGTCAGCTATTATATCGTGGGTCTGTTTTCCTATTTGGCGAAGGGGGCAAGCGGATCGGGGCTTCCATTACCTCAGCCCTCAGTCACCACGGCAATCGCCGTACCGGTTGTTGTCTTGTTCATTTGGTGGACGGTTCGCAGAATACGGGCACATCACGTCAAACAGGACAAAGACGACCTGTAATCCTCGCAAAATAAAAGGCCGGGTCTGAAACCCGGCCCTTCTTGAATTTGAGAAACAAATTTAGTTGGTTGTGCCGTCTTCGCTGTACTGTGACAGATACGCGATCACATCGGCGCGATCTTCGTCTTTGCGAAGACCGGCGAAAGCCATGCGGCCTTTCGGGATGACGTCGCGTGGCTTCAGCAGATAGGCGTCAAGGGTTTCTACGTCCCACACGCGGCCCTCATCAGCGCCTTCCTTTAGGGTCGCTGAGTACTTGTACCCGTCAATCGTGCCCCAAGCACGGCCAACGACACCGTTAAGCTGTGGGCCGACTTTGTTCTTTGCGCCTTCACCAACGGCATGACATGCCGCGCATTTTTTAAAGACTTTTTCGCCCTTGGCCGGGTCGCCCTCAGCGCTGGCTTGCGCAGTAAATGCAATTAGCGCAGTGCCGGCGATCATCAGCAGTCGCTTCATGTGTATCTCCCTCAAATTGGGCAATGACTGCCCCTTCCCAAATCAACAGTATGTTGCGTGTCGATGCAAGCGACGCGCCGTCGCAGGCAGCACCAAGACACAGTTGCACCAAATTCGACCCGCGAAAGCTTCTCCCTCAGCTCGCTTTCGCAGCCCTCGGCCGGTGTAGCCAATCCTCCAAACCGGCATCCCAATAAGGCGAAGAGCCGTAAAGGGCAGCAAGGAAGTCAATAAACACCCGAACTTTCGCAGGCAGGAACTGCCGGCTTGGGTATACGGCATAAAGCCCCACATCTTTGGAGGCCCTATACTCAGGCAAAAGGATTTGCAGCTTTCCCTCGCGCAACTCCGGTCCGATGTCCCAAGTCGATCTCAACGCAATTCCAATGCCTGACAAAAGGCATTCACGGACCACTTCGCTTGAGTTCGTCTTAACCGGTGATTGTGTCCGCACGGTCTCAATGCCGTTTGGACCCGCCAGCCGCCATGGATCCTGATTGGCAGCTGCCAAAGTCACGTGATTGGCAAGAAGGTCGTCGATGGACTGAGGAGTGCCGTATCTTTCCAGATACTCTGGACTCGCACACAAAATGCGATGAACAGGAGCAAGACGCCGCGCAACGAGGCTTGAATCACTGAGTTCTGCGATCCGAATTGCCAGGTCATAGCCTTCGCCAACGATGTCAACGAACTCGTCCGACAGGTCCAGATTGATGGAAAGATCCGGATTGTTGGTCAAAAACTTGCCGACGTGTGGAGCAATGTGCAGTCGACCGAAGGAAGTGGGGACAGCAACTTTCAGGTGACCGCGCGCTTTTGCGGATCCGCGGGACACGAATGATTCAGCTTCTTCAACAGACGCAAGGATCGCGATCACGCGTTCATAAAAACCTTGGCCGGCTTCTGTCATTGCAATCTGGCGCGTGGTCCGTTGAAGCAGGCGGCTGCCGAGTTTTTCTTCAAGTCGGCGAATGCGTTTGGAAACAACAGCCGGTGACAGGTTCATTTCGCGGCCCGCCGCCGACATGCTGCCCGCACTCACGACCCTTGCGAAAATCTCCATATCCGTCAGGTTGCTCATGTTTAGACTCTCAGAACACAACAGTTGTGTGTTGGTATCGGTTTCGCCGCGCTCGAAATCGGCCGTATTCAAACTTCTTTGGCCGCCACATGTTGTTACGCGTTTTCAGCTCATTCAGATCAGATAGGGGCCGCAAACTGGAAGGAAACCTCTTAATGTCGGCTGTCCTGTCCCTTGTCTGGACTTCATCAAGGTCTTCAGGCGGCTGAATAAGCTTCAGCTTTTTCGCGTGCCAAGTTGGACCGGGGTCTTGTCCGGTTCAGCATCCGGGGCCTGTCCGGCAAGTCTCAAGGTCCGTTCCAGCAACTGCTCATAGATAGGCCGTCCGCCCAGATGATGCGCGGTTAATGCTGCAACTGTGCAGGTTACAAGGACCGGCAGGATCAGCGTATAAGCGCCTGTGAGCTCCATCACCAGAACGACGCCGACGAGTGGTGCGCGAACGGAAGCTGCGAAAAAACCACCCATGGCCGCAATCGCACAGGCGGCTTTAAAATCGGCATCGCCAACCGGGATGATGTCTGTCGTGATCACTCCGAATGCCAACCCCGCGCAGGTCGCGATCGAGAGCATCGGTGCAAATATCCCGCCCGGCACGCCCGAGGCATATGAAAAAAGCACGCCGCCGAACCGGAACAAGGTCAGCAGCAATAGCGCAAGAATACCGTAATCCTTGGTAACGAGATCCCGGACGAGATCCTCGCCGCCACCTGTTGCATCGGGAAACGCGACAAGCAATATGCCGGTCGCAGCGCCAATCATCATGGCAGGGATCCAGCGCGCGCCCTTCGGAATGGCGTGGAAGAGGTCCATGACCATTAATAGCGCCCAATTGAAAAAGACGCCCAGGAACCCGAGGCACACGCCCAAGAGCCCAAGAAATGGAAAACTCCAAACCGGGATGTAAGTGACTTCAATGAGAAGCGGCGGGCCGATATGCGTCAATTGTTCGGTGATGGCCGCGCTCAGGATCGATGCGATGATAACAGCCATGTAGGTCCGGTAGCCAAAGGGAAACTGCCGGCGGGTTTCTTCGACGATAAAGAGGATTGCTGCGAGCGGTGCATTGAAGGCCGCCGCCAGCCCAGCCGCTGCACCTGCCGCGAGCAGCCCCTTATGGTCTGCCGACTGCAATCCTTGTGATCTGGAAAGCGCTTCTGCGGTCATCGCGCCCATATGAATGGTTGGCCCTTCGCGGCCGAGAACCAAACCGGAGCCGAGGGCGAGCAGGCCGCCAAAAAATTTCACCACGAGAACCCGTGCCCAATGCAGCGGGCGTTTGTCTTCCATCGCCCCTTCAATTTCCTGGATGCCGCTGCCAGCGGCTTCAGGAGCAAAGCGGGCGACGAGAAAAAAGGCTCCGGTGACGCAAAAGGCGGAGACGACCGCTGAGACGATATAAGTCAGCATGCTCGAGCCGATGCTCGCGCGCAGGTTGGCATAGGTCGAGATAAGAATTTCCACACCGGAGTGGAAACCTGTGGCCAGACCGCCGACAAGAATCCCAACGAGAGCAGCCTTCAGAAAGTACGGAGTGTCTGAGGTTTTGAGCAAAGTTGGGGCTTTCAAGAGTGTGCGAGAGACAGATGCCTAAGTGCGGCGGATCGATGGGCGCAGTTTCGCATCGATTCCGCTGTTGCAGCAAGAAGTTGATCGCAGGCCGTGCCCGCCCAAACGCAAAAACGCGCAGCTGATGCCGCGCGTTTTGGATCGCTGTTGCGACTGGCTGCCTTTAGATGACGTGCACCGTTGTGCCAACGCCGACCCGCTCATAAAGATCAATGACGTCTTCATTGCGCATGCGGATGCAGCCGGAGGAGACGGCGTGCCCGATCGTCCAAGGCTGGTTTGAGCCATGGATCCGGTAAAGGGTGGAGCCAAGATAGAGGGCGCGCGCGCCAAGCGGGTTGTCCGGTCCGCCTGCCATAAAGACCGGCAATTCCGGGCGCCGTTTGCGCATGGCTGCCGGTGGGCGCCAATCCGGCCACTCGGCCTTGCGGGTGACCTTGTGCGACCCGGCCCATTCAAAGCCCGGCTTTCCAACACCAACACCATACCTGCGGGCGGTCCCATCGTTCTGGATCAGGTAGAGATACCGGGCATTCGTATCGATCACGATCGTGCCCGGCTTGTACTTGCTGTCATAGCTGACGATTGTCGGCAAAAACTGCGGAGCAACCTGGCGGGTCTGAGCACGCTGTTGTTGCTGCTGCCGAACGGGCTGTTGGCGCGGCGACCACCAATTGGCCCGCTGAACACGAGGCTGTTGGACCTGGCGTTGAACCCGAGGCTGCTGGACTTGCCGCCGCGTGGGGGCAGCGGTGCGCCGCTGCACACGTGGCTGGAGCTGCAGCATCCACGGTTCGGTGAGATTTGGGCTCAAGACGAGCGGCGGTGGTGACACCTGGCCGGCTGCGGCAGGACCGGACGCAAACCCGCTGGCCACAAAGGCGAGACCAGCTGCAATCACCGCGACAGGCACGGATTTGGATAATGAGAACATGGCACAACTCGTTACTTATGGATAACCACGTTCAGCGGAACTTTCGCCCCGCCGGTTAACGGATTGGCAACGATGATAGGTGCGCGGGCTGTGCCAAAGATGAATCAACGGCATCAGGTGCCGACATTCGGTAGTTATGGTTAGTTCTTGGTTGAAGAACGAGATGAATCGAAACTTAAGATGCGTGTCGTGCTTCTCAGAGCGGGTTTCTTGCCATTGAGAACATGAAGGTTTTGATGAAAGGATGGTTAACGCACGCGTCTGCGGGCATCGCGCGCGATTTGAAGCAGAATGTCTTGTGTTTGCTTCACGGACATGCCCGGCTTGATCCGCGGGTCGTAAAGCATGTTCAAAATGATCTGGTCGAAGACCGTAAAACGGTTGTGACGCGAGGAATCGTTAAAGACCGAATGCACCAGTTTGTGATTGTCATTCATGGGACCAAGCCCCTGCAGCACTTCTTCAACAAGGCAGCGCTGAAACAGGAATTCGCCTTCATCA
>ERZ1023324.130-NODE-130-length-34017-cov-4.533302_pt1 | contig 34017 bp, 25 predicted proteins | sample MGYA00520886_ERZ1023324 | MGnify/ENA primary metagenome ERZ1023324 (study PRJEB32759, sample SAMN07749864) | skin metagenome | biome: transportation; feature: city; material: polyester macromolecule | host: Homo sapiens | place: Hong Kong:KT line | collected...
TGTCTGCCCAATTGGCATTGCCTGACTGGGTCCGTGCCCGTGGTCTCGCCGTTTTTCTGATGGGGTTCTTCGGGTCCATGGCTCTGGGGTCCATTCTGTGGGGACAGATTGCGACTGCGACTTCGGTGCCGATCACGCTGCTTATCGCGGCGACAGGGTTGATCGCCGGAATGATCCTGACGCGCAAGGTGGAGGTCGGGCAGGCCGAATCCCTGGACCTGTCGTCCGCCAACGTCTGGCCGCAGGCTCCAGCCTTGGATCCCGGCAATTCGGTGGATCAGCCTGCCATGGTCACGGTTGAATACCGGATCGCCGAAGCGGATCGTGCCGGTTTTACAGCCGCCCTTCAAAACTTTGCAAAAGAGCGCCTGCGCAATGGGGCCACGCGATGGGATCTACACCAGAGCGTGGAGGACCCGGAGATTTGGATCGAAAGCTTCCATTTGCCCAGTTGGGCCGAGCACCTGGAACAACACGCCCGCGTAACGCGTCATGATGCTGACTTGCAGCAAAGCGTGCGCACATTCGATATCCGCGAAAGCGGTCCCGTGGTCCGGCATTTTGTCGTACCCCAGGCCGCAACGCCGCAGCCAATCTAGGAGATTTTGGAATGACAAAGTTTATCCTGAACGGTCGTCCCGTTGAGTACACCAATCCGCCTGAAGAAATGCTGCTACTGATCCTGCGCGATACGGCAAATCTGAAAGGGACCAAATACGGCTGCGGCGCAGCGATGTGCGGTGCCTGTACTGTCCACGTCGACGGGGAAGCCATGTTCTCCTGTCAAATGTCGCTTGCCGATGTTGAAGGGGCTGAGGTCACCACGATCGAGGGTCTTTCCGAAGATGGGTCGCATCCCGTCCAGAAGGCCTGGATTGAAGAGCAAGTTCCGCAATGCGGCTATTGTCAATCCGGTCAGATTATGCGCGCGGCTGCCCTGCTTACGGAAAACCCGCAGCCAAGCCGTGAGGAAATCGTCGACACGATGAGCGCGAACCTGTGCCGGTGCGGCACCTACAATCGCATCTTTAAAGCTGTTGAACGTGCTTCGAAGGAGGCTTGATCATGACCAAGGCGACAGAAGCTCTGAACATATCCCGCCGCGGCTTCGTGAAAATGACCGCCGGTTTGTCCTTTGCCGTCGGCCTCGGCGGTGTTTCAGCGGTGCGTGCGACCGCCTCCGCCGGGACGTCCCTGGATGTCAATCATTGGCTGACAATCCGGCCCGATGGCACGGTTTCCATCGTCTTTCCGTCGACGGAAATGGGCCAAAGCAGTTACTCGACCCTGCCGCAAATCCTGGCAGAGGAACTAGATGCCAATTGGGATGATGTTGTTATCGAACAACTGAATGCTGATGACCGCCGGTTCGGCAATCCCCTGTTCGGCAATGTGTTGTACACAGCCGGCAGCACGGGCGTGCAGGCCTATTTTGATCCGATGCGCCGCGCCGGTGCTCAAGCGCGCGACGTCCTTCTGCAGATCGCCGCGCGTGAGCTCGGCGTTCTGAAAACAGATTTGCGAACTGAGCCAAGCGCTGTTGTGGCGCCGGATGGCACCCGCCTTGGCTATGGTGAGCTGGCCGCCCGCGGTGCGGACGGCACCTCTGTTCCGGACGCTGATACGGTCACGCTGAAGGAGCGATCCGAGTTTCGGATCATCGGCCATGTTGTGCCGCGCCGTGATGTGGTGGCCAAGTCCACCGGCAAGGCGGTTTTTGCCATCGACGTGGATCTGCCGGACATGGCGTATGCCACGGTCTTGCGGGCCCCGGTAGAGGGCGAGCGCCCCTTGACCATCAACGACACGCAAGCGCGTGCCGTTCCAGGCGTTCTGGATGTCGTCGCGCTGCCGGATGGCGTTTCGGTCGTCGCAGAAAGCTTGTGGAGTGCCTTGGGCGCACGGTCGATGTTGGAGGTGACCTGGAGCGAAGACGCGCCAGCGCGGGCCTACAACAGCGAAGAAACGCTCCGGCTTTACGCCGAAGCTGCAGAAGACCCCGAAGCCGAACAGGCTGTCTGGGCGGAAACAGGAAATGCGCCAGCGGCCATCGCAGCTGCAAACCAGACCTATAGCCAGCTCTATCTGTCCGACTACGCCTATCACGCGCAGATCGAACCGATGGCTGCCGTCGCAAGTGTTGATCCTGACGGTCAGGGCGCCGAAGTTTGGGCCGGGACCCAAACACAGTCCTGGACAACCCGGACGGTGATGGACGTCTTGGGCATCGAGCAAGACAAGGTGCGGCTCAACATGATGACCATGGGCGGCAGCTTCGGCCGGCGGACGGCCTTTGCCCAGGACTATGTGCGCGACGCCGTGCTCAGCTCAAAGGCGGTTGGACGACCGGTGAAAGTTATCTGGACCCGGGAAGACGATGTGAAGAACGGCACATTCCGACCCGCTGCGGCCCAAAGTCTTGAGGCAGGCCTAACGGCTGATGGTAATTTGGACGGCTGGCATCACAAGGTGGCAACGCCGACTGTCATTGGGTTCTTCAACCCGGTGCGCTGGGACGCGGTGAAACCAAATGATGTGATCTCTATGCGCGGTGCGGAGAGCAAGTTCTACGGGATCAAGGATTTCCGGGCCGATCATATCATCACGCCGCGGCAGGCACGTCTGGCCCCTTACCGGGGGATCGGGGCAGCCTACACCAGCTTTGCCGCCGAAGCCTTCATGGATGAACTGGCCGGGCAAGCGGGCCGCGATCCACTCGACTTCCGGATGGATCTTGTCGCCGAGAACCCGCGTGGCCGGCATCTTTTGGAAAAGGTCGCCGAGATGTCAAACTGGTCCAATCAGGATGGCCGGGCCCTCGGACTGTCCTTTGCCGGCTACAGCTCTTCGATGGCCGCGGGTGTCGCCGAGATCGAAGTGGATCAATCCACGGGCGATATTGCCGTGAAACACTTCTGGGCTGCGGTCGACGCGGGTCTCATTGTCTCTCCGGACAACGCGCACAACCAGATCGAAGGCGGCATCATTTTCGGCATCTCGATGGCGCTGCGCGAAAAAATCGACATCGAAAATGGTGAGGTCGTGCAGAACAACTACTGGGATTACGAAATTGCCCGGGCAAACCAGATCCCGCCGATCGAGATCTATATGGCCGAGGTTGATGCGCCGCCGGTTGGCGTTGGAGAAGTCGGCACGCCGATGGTGTCGGCCGCGATCGCCAATGCCTTCCACCGGGCAACCGGGCGGCGTTTGCGGCATATGCCGTTCACGCCGGATCGTGTGCTGGAAACTATCAACGCATAGCTCAAGCTGGGCCTGAGTGTTGATGAAAACATTTGCCGGGACTGTGCATCGTAGAAGGCGCGGTTCCGGCAAGCTCTGTTTGACACAGTCCCACACGCAAATGCCAGGATCTGCGTTTAGACCGAGCTCGCCAATGCTTAGTCAGTGTTAGCGTTTGCAGACTTCTTTGTGCGTAGATTCTGCGAGGTTTAGTTGCCTCGGCTACAGCAGGATGACATCCTTTTCGCGCATAAAACGTTGGGGCTTGTGCCGGACCTTTCGGCTGCAGTCCACGGCACATGCCTGACCAGACATCAGTCTTCCGTGACGATCATGTCGGCGGAGACGCCGAGTGCTTTCAAGTTTTTGATTGCAGAGTCGGCTCATTAAGTGATGACGTGTGAAACTGATGGCCCTCGCTGACATGAAACGGCATCGGGTGTCGGTTCTGTGCGATCGCAGTTTGCTTACCCTGTGCTTACCAGGGCGCGGATTTGGAGTGAAATTTCACCACGGCACACAATAAGTCATTGAAATAATTGGTGACCCCGACAGGATTCGAACCTGTGACCCTCAGATTAGGAATCTGATGCTCTATCCTGCTGAGCTACGGGGCCTATCGCTTGCTCGAGTATCATGAATTGTGCGGGATGGCGAGTGTTAAGGCAGGTGGGTCCGGATCGGCAGATATTTCTACAGGAAATCCGTGTCTGTCTTAGGTGCGCCGTATTTGCCGCTTAGCCGGAAGGACGGGCTTTTCGGTAAGGTGCGCTGTCAGTGTCTTCTGCCTGTCTTTCAGGTCAGAAAACAGGAGCGCGGAAGTTTAGAGAATAAGGGAGGGCGTACCGTCGTGGCTTGCTGGCAACGACAAATGTGGACGGGTGCAGTTGTTGCCGCGTTCTCTGTCTTCCTTCCCACCAGCGCTTATGCCGAGCTTGGCTCCTGTGTCTCAGAAAACGTCGTGCCTGTCCCGGTCGTTGAGACCGGAGAAACTGGTGTATTTTCAGATGCTGCTGGGCAGCACTATTACGCCAGCGAAGTCTTGCCGATTCTGATGGGCAGTCGCCAGAGTGTTGGAACGACCGCCAATGTGGCCAACTTTCAGGCATTGCCGATTGGTCCTAAAAACCGCTGGCAAATGACACCTGCGATGATCGTGAGGAATGCGAACTCAGCGCAGACGTTGTTTCAAAAAGAACTTCTGGCCGCGGGCGAGGCGATTTTCATGCCGCAAGCCTCCGGTGGTGCATGCGCAAAATTTCTTCGCGAGAGTGAACAAGCTGCGCGCCGTGCCGGGTACGGTCTGTGGGGGCAGAACCGTGCTGCGCCGGTATACTGGGCGGGCAATCCGAACCTGCTGCTGGAAGCTGCTGGAGACTATGTGATTGTCCAAGGCCGTATTGTTTCCCTTGGAAAAACCCCGCACACCCGCTATCTGAATTTTGGAAGGTACTGGAAAACGGATTTCACCGTGACGATCGCGCGCAGCGAAGAGGACGCGATTGCCACGCATCTGTCTGAGATCGGATTGTCATTTGAGGACCTTGCTCAGAAGGCTGTCGAAATTCGCGGTGTTTTGGATGTGAAAGATGGGCCGCTCATGGCGTGGGATCATCCAGAGCAGCTGATTGTTGTCGAGCAAAAAAGGGCAGGTCGTGACGGCCAAAACCGGGACTGAAAACTTGGCTGATATACCGGCTTCTGTTCCAATGGGCAGCAGGCTTGGTAAGCGTTTGAAGGCGCGTTTGCGGATGGTTGTCCTTGCCGGCGCCGCGCTTGCGCTTGCCGGATGCCAATTGCTTGGCGATGGAACGTCGGTCGGAACTGTCGCGCCCGGCACTCTTCGGCCAAGCCTTGCAGCAGACATCGGGGCGCGGGAACACCCGCGGGTCGTGGCGACCTATGGGGGCGTCTACGAAGACCCCGGGGCGGAGCGTGCCGTTGCCAGCGTGGTCGGTCGTCTGGTTGCTGCTTCACAGGATCCGTCGCAAAGCTACAAAATCACTATTTTGAACTCCCCGGCGATCAATGCCTTTGCGCTGCCGGGCGGATACCTTTATGTCACGCGCGGGCTCTTGGCCTTGGCCAATGACACGTCCGAAATGGCGGCGGTGCTGGCTCACGAAATGGCGCACGTGACCGCCAATCACGCCATCAAACGCCAGCAACGGGCAGAAGCGCGGGAACTTGCGGATCAAATCCTGACCGATGTGGTCCAAGATACGGAAGTGGCGCGCAAGGCCATTGTCTCCTCCCAACTGTCCTTTGCGCGTTTCAGCCAGGTTCAGGAGCTTGAGGCGGACGCAATAGGTGTCAAAACTCTGGCAAAAGCCGGCTTTGATCCTTATGCGGCGGCCCGTTTTCTGCGGTCCATGGCGAAATTTGCGCAATACCAAACGGCTGGAAAAGAGGGCAGCTCAGCGCCCGATTTCCTGTCTTCGCACCCGTCTACGCCCGAGCGGCTTCAGATTGCAGTGCGCTCAGCGCGCCAAATCGGGGCTCCTGGTATCGGTGAGCGGGATCGCACCCGGTACCTCAGCCAGATCGACGGCATGTTGTATGGAGATGACCCCCTTGAGGGGTTCGTGCGTGGAAGGTCCTTCCTGCACAAGGCGCTTGGCATCGGTTTTACGGTGCCGTCCGGATACATCCTGGAGAACTCGCCGGAAGCTGTCCTTGCAAGCAACGGGTCTGGTACGGCGATTCGTTTCGATGGAGCTGACGTTAGCACTTATTCCAGTCTTGCCGATTACATGACGTCCGGCTGGATCAATGGACTGTTGCCGCAAAGTGTGCGCGAAACAACGATCGGTGGTCTGCCAGCCGTGACAGGCGCTGCCATCACCCAAGGGTGGTCCTTCCGGATAGCTGTTGTCCGGATCGGCAAGACCGGATACCGGTTCATTTTTGCAAGCCGGTCTCCGTCGGATCAGTTTGACCAGGATTTCCGGAGAACGATTGAGAGCTTCCGGCAATTGACGCCGACAGAACGTGCGCGCCTGCGATCTCTCAGGATCAAGGTGGTGACCACTCAGGCGGGCGATACGCCGCGGAAGCTCGCCGTAGGCATGAGCGGTGTCGAACCGTCCCGGCGCCTGGAATTTTTCTCAATTCTGAATGATCTGAGCCCGAACGAGACAATTCCGGCAGGGACTTCGGTCAAACTGGTCGTAGACTGACAACCTCGAGAAACGCGATCAAAAAAGCCCGGGCGATGGCCCGGGCTTGTCTTACATCGAAATGGCGTAAACCGACTTGTCCGGTTGGTTTGCCAGCAGTGCAGATTTCAGCTTCTGAAGTGCACGGCTTTCGATCTGGCGCACGCGTTCCTTGGAAATGCCGAGTTTCTTGCCGAGCGACTCAAGGGTCGCACCGTCTTCGGACAAGCGCCGCTCGCGGACAATCTTGAGTTCCCGCTCGCTCAAGACGTCCAGCGCAGAAGCGAGCCATGTGTTGCGCCGCTCGGCGTCGATGTTCTCTGTGACGATCTCATCCGGTTGCGGCGCATCAGAAACGAGGAAATCCTGTCGGTCGGCGCTAGAACCTTCTGTATCTGTTACAGGTGCGTTCAGAGACGTGTCGGGTCCGGACAAACGCGCATTCATGACAGCGACATCAGATTGCTTCACGCCAATGGCGTCTGCGATCTTTTGATGCAGCTCACTGTCTGTCAGAGGTGTCTGATTGTTGGACAGCTTTGCGCGCAGGCGGCGGAGGTTGAAGAACAACGCCTTTTGAGAAGAGGAAGTGCCGCCCCGGACAATGGACCAATTCCGAAGAATATAGTCTTGGATCGAGGCGCGGATCCACCAAGTGGCGTATGTCGAAAAGCGAACTTCACGTTCCGGTTCGAACCTCGCTGCGGCCTCCAGCAGCCCAACATGACCTTCCTGGATCAGGTCACCGAGATTAAGGCCGAAGTTCTTGAACCGCGAGGCAACGGCAATGACCAACCGCATGTGGGACAGAGAAAGTTTCTCCAGAGCCTTTTCATCTTTGTTGTCCCGCCACTGAATGGCGAGCTCCAGCTCTTCCTCACGGGTCAAATACGGCGCTTTCATCGCCGCTTTCACCAAATGCCTTCTTTCACTCATAGACGTGGACATGTGTAGCACTCCAGGCGTGACGTTAGTGATACTACGGACCCAAAGTCAGAATAGATCACTTCGAAAACGCACGGACGCACGAATACGCACAATGTCGTGACAGAAGGGTAGAGAATTGCTGCAGTCTAGATTAGCGGGCGTGAAAGCGTTTCGATATGACTGCCCGCTGATCTCGAAGAGGGTTGCTCGATGTTGGACGTAAGAAAAAGGCCCGGATTGCTCCGGGCCTTTTCGCAAATGAAAGATCAGCGATCAGCAGCCTTTCAGGCGGCCTCTTCAGTGTCGTCGCCATCTTCGCCATCTTCTGCCGCGGCAGCAGCTGCGGCTGCTGCTTTAATGCGGCTTGGTGACTTCGCGAGGTTCTGCTCGATTTCCTTGATTGCTTCGGTTTCCGAGCATTTGTTCACTGCGGCAATTTCGCGTGCCATACGATCCAGGGCAGCTTCGTAAAGCTGGCGTTCGGAGTAGGACTGCTCCGGCTGGCTCTCCGAGCGGAAAAGGTCCCGGACGACTTCCGAAATTGCAATCAGATCGCCGGAGTTGATTTTCGCTTCGTATTCCTGGGCACGGCGGCTCCACATTGTCCGCTTGATGCGCGGACGTCCCTGGACTGTTTCGAGTGCCTTCTTGACAGCAGCCGGGTCGCCGAGCTTCCGCATTCCCACAGATGCGATTTTCGCGACCGGGACGCGAAGTGTCATCTTGTCCTGTTCAAAAACGATGACGAGCAACTCCAAAGAGTGACCTGCTACGTTTTGTTCTTCAATGGCGGTAATCTGGCCTACGCCGTGAGCCGGGTAAACGATGTACTCGCCAGTCTTGAAACCTTGACGCTGCGCGGTCTTTTTGGTGTTTGTTGCCATACTCGTAGTTTCTCCTGCGCAGTTAGCGGTCTATTGCAGACCAGAAATGGACCGCTGAAACGGTCCTTGTTTGTGCGGCACGCAATCGCTTTGACGTCCAAATCTTGGAACGCCTGTTGATATGCGGCGTGTCGGGCTGGTCAGTCGTCGAATTCCACTCTAGAACCTTGCTTGGATACATAAGCTGTCGGGATCACTCGCGGCCCGGAAGATAAAGATCACGGGACACGTAAGCACGACTCCGTTTTTGGGGTTATTCTCGTGGTTGGCGACTATCGAAACAATGTAACATACTCTTGTGGAAAATTAAAGAGGAACTCTTTCGCGGGCGCGAAACAGCATTAAGGCCCGAGCGAAGGTTCCGCTCAGGCAGCTGTAATCAATAGTGTTTTGAACTTATCTCAGGTTGCGGATGTCGAGATTTACGAATTTATCGCAACTTCAGATAAGCGAATCATGCCGGCGGATTTGGAGAAAAGTACTTCTCCAGTTTGTTCTCCTGCCCGTCAAATTTATCTGCATCGGGCATTGGATCTTTCTTTTCCGTAATGTTCGGCCATTTTTCCGAATATTCGGCGTTGATTTCGATCCACTTCTCGAGACCTGGTTCCGTATCCGGAAGAATTGCTTCAGCCGGACATTCCGGCTCGCAAACACCGCAGTCGATGCATTCGTCCGGGTTGATGACGAGGAAATTTTCGCCTTCATAGAAACAATCAACTGGACACACCTCAACGCAGTCGGTGTATTTGCACTTGATACAGTTGTCTGTGACGACGTAGGTCATCGCAATCCTCTTTAGTCAGAGCATCGGGTACGAAAGTTGTAACCGGATGCAGTCATCTGGCGTCGGTTTGATGCGCAGGCTCTGACCTCTGCTGCCTTTATTATTGCAGTTGGGTATCGCTTTTGGCAGGCGGGTGCAAGCGTTCAACAGGTCGCATCGCAGCTCTGTTTGAGAAAGCTATTTCCTTTTTTTCAAGATTCATAAAACGGATCAGGCTCATAGAGCTTTTAGTGTTCATCCTCTTGCCTGAAAGCATCCATTTTGCGCCGGTCACGTTTTGTTGGCCGCCCGCTGCCAGGCTCCCTCTGGCCAGGGGGTGGAGGTGGCGCTTCGGCCTTTGGCGGCGGTGGCGGGGACAGGTCTTCGTAGAGTTTTTTTGCTTCTTCGTAAGGTCCGCGCCGAGAGCCAAGTGCAACCACTTTCAAAACAAGAATGCGACGTTCCAAGGCAATGGTTAAAACGTCGCCGGTTTTGATGGTCTTGCTGGCGGAGGAAATCTTGTCCTTGTTGATCCGGACATGTCCGCCTGCAGCCAGTTTCTGTGCAAGGGAACGGGATTTTGTGACCCTGGCGTACCAGAGCCACTTGTCGACACGCAGGCTGCCCTGATTTGAGGCGGCAGCCGACTTTTGATCGTCGCCCGGAATTACTTCTTGTCCTTGTCGCCCATGTTCTCCTTGAGCGCCATCAAGGCTGCAAAAGGCGAGTTCGGGTCGATCGGCTTGTCTTTCGGTGCTTTGTCGCGGCGGTTGCCCCCATCAAAGGGTTTCTGACCGGCGCGCCCCTTGTTCGGACCGCCTTTGCCAGGTTTACCGTGGCGGCGTTCTCCTGGAGCGCCTTTGGGACCTTGCTGCTTGCGATTGTCACCACCCCGGCGTTGGTCTTGGCGGCCGCGCGGGCGGCGGTCTTGACGGCCTGGGCGCCAGATTTCGATGGTGACAGTTTCCATTTCCGGTTCGCCGGCCGGCGTTGGTTCTGCCGTCTGGGCATCCGCGGCTTCTGAAGCTGGTGCCTCTGCGGGCGTTTCAGCGCCGGCAGTCGCGGGTGCTTCTTCGGCAGCTTGTTCCGCTGCAGAAGTCTCAGAGGCTTCAGCTGTTTCAGTAGCAGCAACTTCGGTCTCAGCACTTTCGGCAGGCGCCTCTGCCTCAGTCGCGGGTGTGTCCGTAACTGCAGCGGGTTCGGCTGTGTCTGGCGTCGCTTCGGTGGCTTCTGCTTTTGGCGTTGCCGGACGCTGGACTTCCTTTGTTTCCAGACGGTAGCCGAGGGACTTCAAAACAGCGGAAAAATCTTCGCCGGCACAGCCCAGCAAAGACGTCATCGCAACCGTCACGGTAAAGCCGCCACCGGTTTCGATTGCCCCTTCCGGCGGAGCGACTTCGCTGTCGAGCGGTTTCCAAGCAATCAGCGGACGGATGAGATCGGCAAGACGCTCCAGGATGTCAACGCGTACAGCCCGCGGGCCGCACACGCGGAACCCGACAACCTTGTAAAGCGCCGGCTGGATTTCCGGGTTGACCGGAATGGATGTCCGGCCTGAAGCGGACAACTGCGGCAGCTCTTCCATGCCGTTCATGTCCAGCTCGCCGTGCTTCAGGGCCCAAAGCTGGGCAAGCAACTGGCTTGGAGCCGGTTTTAAAAGTGCCGGAACAAAAATTGTGTAAGCGCCGAAGCGGACACCGTGCTTGCGCAAGGACGCGCGCATGTCCTGGTCCAGCTGACGGATTTCGTCAGAGGCGTCCTGGCGCTCCAGGATGCCGAGGCCTTCGACAATCCGGAAAGCAATACCGCGCGCCAAGCCCTCAAGCCCTTCACCTGTCTTCAGGTCCATCAGCGGTTTTAAAAGAGTATCGACCTGGGCCTTTACCCAAAGATCCAGACGGTTCTGCACGGTGTCGCGCGCCGGGCCTGTCAGGTGCTCGTCGGCCAAAAGCAGAGCTGCCGGGGCCAGAACATCGTCGGTCGGGGACAATTTGGCCACCGGCTCACCGCGCCAGCGGATGGCGCCATCCGATGTCAGGACAAAATCACTGTTCTCTGATTTGCCAAGCTTTTCCGCACGGGATTCGATTTCCGTGGTCAGGGCTTTTTGTGCGGCAGCACGGACCGTTTTTCCGTCCGGGCCTTCGGCCGCCGCATCAGGGGCAAACCGGAAGCCAAGCAGATTTCCGATGTGCTGACCTTCGACGAGCACATCCCCACTCGATGTAATTTCCGCTTCCAGCATTGCGTTCTCTCTCAAACGTCGCATCAATACACTTGTCCGCCGATCCACGAACCGCTGTGTCAGCCGGTCGTGAAGGGCGTCAGATAGTTTGTCTTCTATGCCGCGGGTCACGTCCTGCCAATGGGCCGGATCGGCCAGCCAGTCAGGGCGGTTCGCAACATACGTCCAGGTCCGGATGTGAGCGATCCGGTTCGCGAGTGTGTCGATATCACCATCTACACGGTCTGCGAAGGCCAATTGACGGGAGAACCAGTCATCTTCAATCGCATTGTGGCGCATCAGGTGGTTGTAAATGGTTGCCAGAAGGTCCCCATGATTGGCCGGGGCGATCTTCCGGTAATCGGGGACCTGACAAACATCCCATAGCAGTTCTACCGATTTTGCGCCCTTTGCCATGTCAGAAATTGCGCTATCGCGCAATAAATGTTCAAGCGCCGTGATGTCGTCGCCTGTAGGCGCGCGGGCCAAACCCTCTTCCCGAGGCGGCAAGTCAAGGCTGCGGCGCAATGCATTGGTGGATGAAAAATCCAAAGCACTGTTGCGCCATTGCAGCACTTTCAGGCTGTCAAAATGGTGGCTTTCGATCTGTTCGATCAAATCATCGTCCAGCGGATCGACGCGGCCGGTGACCCCGAAGGTGCCGTCTTTAGTGTGGCGGCCGGCCCGTCCGGCGATCTGACCCATTTCCGAAGGCGTCAGCTGGCGATACTGATACCCGTCGTATTTCCGGTTGCCGGCAAAGGCGATGTGATGGACATCCAGATTGAGGCCCATGCCGATTGCGTCGGTGGCTACCAGATGATCGACATCGCCGTTCTGGAACAGGTCGACCTGCGCATTCCGGGTTCTTGGGCTCAGCGAGCCAAGGACGACCGCCGCTCCGCCCCGCTGGCGGCGCAAAAGTTCGGCGATCGAGTAAACCTCATCGGATGAAAACGCGACGATTGCTGATCGTGCGGGCAGGCGGGAGACCTTTTTCGATCCGGCATAGGAGAGGATCGACATGCGCGGACGGGTGACAACATTCAGCCCCGGGATCAGCCTTTCAAGAAGCGGGCGTGCTGTGGCAGACCCCAAAAGGAGTGTTTCGGAGCGGCCGCGCAGGTTCAGGATCCTGTCCGTGAAGACGTGGCCGCGGTCGAGATTGCCGGCGAGCTGCACTTCGTCGATGGCGACAAAATCGGTGTTCAGATCGAGTGGCATGGCCTCGACCGTGGACACCCAAAACCGCGGCTGTTTCGGAATGATCTTCTCTTCGCCGGTGATCAACGCAACGACGTCAGTCCCGGCGCGTTCAGCAATCCGTCCATAAACCTCCCGTGCCAAGAGCCGCAACGGCAGCCCGATCAAGCCCGACGGCTGCGCCAGCATGCGCTCAATCGCAAGGTGCGTCTTGCCGGTGTTGGTTGGCCCGAGCACGGCTGTGACCGTGCGGGAGCGGGCGCTCGGCGGTAATTGCAGGGTTTGGGGGCGTGACATAGAGGTGATGTGGTCAGAAATCTCAGTGTTTGGCGCGCCGTTCCGGCGGCCTGCTCTCCCAAGGCACGTGCCCTGAACTCGGATGCGCGTGTCTAGCATAGGCGTTGTGGCTCTGTCCTGCCCTTTTTCGACGCGCCCCCGCTATTCCTTCGTTGGATCAATGTGTATTTAGAAAGTTGTGGAGAACGACTCTGGAACAAACCGAAACCGAATCGCGGACTCTCGGGGATTCAGGATTTGTTCCCTACAAAATGTGGATTTGGATCCATCTTTTAGTACGAAATGCTGAATCTGGTCAGGGATTTGCGCCAAATCACCTTGTGTCTTCAGTTCAGGGCAAAAATCCTGTCAATCTCCAAATCGAAAAAAGATTCGTTTTCGGGCATGCTGCGCCTTTCGCCATTAACCATGGACACATGCAGAACGAATCGCTGACGAATCGGTGTTTTGATCATGTTTTTGATTTGTTCCTACCCGATCTGGTAGGTTGTCTTCTCGAAAGACCAATTGGGCGCCTAAAAAATCACCCGAACGTTTACGATTTTCCGCTTAGTTGACGGGATAGTGTTTCAGATTGGGGCGTGGTTTGGCGTTCGCACTGCGAAGTGAGGCGGGCCGCCAGCAGAAAAATCTCCCATAAGTGCTCATCCCCTGGCGTAGGATTTGTGCCCATTTTTCTAAGGTTTATCGCCGTCAGAGCAAAAATATTTCACTTTCTGGAAAAAGGACAAGCATGCTGCCCCTTTTCAATTGGCTTCGACGTAAGTAGAAATCTTGCCGAAATGTGCCTTGCATATTGCGGATTATTAGGGGGAGTGGGCGTTTGGCGATAAGAAAAATTCTCGTTGCGAACCGGTCGGAAATTGCAATCCGGGTTTTCCGGGCTGCCAACGAACTCGGTCTGAAGACCGTTGCGATCTATGCCGAGCAAGACAAACTGGCTCTGCATCGGTTCAAGGCCGATGAGGCGTATCAGGTCGGCAAGGGTCTTGGCCCGATCGAGGCTTATCTGTCCATCGACGAGATTATTCGAGTTGCCAAACATTCCGGCGCTGACGCCATTCACCCGGGCTATGGCCTGTTGTCGGAAAGCCCGGAATTCGTGGATGCCTGCGAAACGGCTGGGATCACCTTTATCGGGCCAAAATCCGAGACGATGCGCCGTCTGGGCAACAAGGTGGCCGCCCGCAACCTGGCAATCGAGGCTGGCGTGCCGGTCATGCCGGCAACGGACCCGCTACCTGACGATCTGAATGAGATCAAGAAGCAGGCTCTGGAGATCGGCTACCCGGTAATGCTGAAAGCGTCCTGGGGCGGCGGTGGCCGGGGCATGCGCGTCATTCCGGACGAGGCAACTCTTGAAAAGGAAGTGCTGGCTGCCAAGCGGGAAGCCAAGGCCGCCTTCGGCAAGGACGAGATTTATCTGGAGAAACTGGTTCAACGGGCGCGCCACGTCGAAGTCCAGATCCTTGGGGACGGTGAAACCGTTGTTCATCTCTTCGAGCGGGATTGCTCGATCCAGCGGCGCCACCAAAAGGTGGTCGAGCGGGCCCCGGCGCCTTATCTCGATAAAGCCAAGCGCACAGAGCTTTGCGAATACGGCCTGAAAATCGGCCGGGCGGTGAACTATCGCGGTGCAGGCACCGTCGAATTCCTGATGGATGCAGACACCGGCGCGATTTACTTCATCGAGGTAAACCCTCGGGTCCAGGTCGAGCACACGGTGACCGAAGAAGTCACGGGCATCGATATCGTCCAGGCACAGATCCACATCGCCGATGGTGAAAAGATCGGAACGCCGGAAAGCGGTGTCCCGGCGCAGGAGAACATTCGCCTCAACGGTCACGCCTTGCAATGCCGGATCACCACGGAAGATCCGGAGCAAAACTTCATTCCGGATTATGGCCGCATCACCGCGTATCGCGGCGCGACCGGCTTCGGTATCCGCCTCGATGGCGGGACCGCTTATTCAGGGGCGGTGATCACCCGGTTCTATGATCCGCTTCTTGAAAAAGTGACGGCCTGGGCGCCGACGGCCGAAGATGCGCGCAAACGCATGGACCGCGCCTTGCGTGAGTTCCGGATCCGCGGCGTCGCGACCAATCTGGTGTTTTTGGAAAACATCATCGATCATGCCGATTTCCGCGCCCAAACCTATACCACCCGCTTCATCGACGACACGCCTGCGCTGTTTGAACAGACAAAACGCCAGGATCGGGCGACCAAGCTGCTTACCTATATCGCCGATGTCTCGGTGAACGGGCATCCGGAAACCAAGGACCGGGTCCGTCCGCCGAAGGATGCTGCTGCGCCGGTCGTGCCGGATTTCGGCGATGAGAAACCGAAGGGAACGCGGCAGCTTCTGGATGAGCTCGGTCCGAAAGGCTTTGCCGACTGGATGAAGTCGGAAAAAAGAGCGCTTCTCACCGACACAACGATGCGTGACGGCCACCAGTCTTTGCTGGCGACCCGCATGCGCTCCCACGACATCGTCAACATCGCGGATGCTTATGCGACCGGTCTGCCGACGCTCTTTTCCCTGGAATGCTGGGGCGGTGCGACGTTCGACGTGTCCATGCGATTCTTGACGGAAAGCCCCTGGGAGCGGCTGCATCAGATCCGCGAACGAGCGCCGAACATCCTGCTCCAGATGCTATTGCGGGGCTCGAACGGGGTTGGTTACACCAACTATCCGGACAATGTGGTCAAGTTCTTCGTCCATCAGGCAGCCGAAAACGGCGTGGATCTTTTTCGCGTCTTTGACTGTCTGAACTGGGTTGAGAATATGCGCGTTTCCATGGATGCGGTCCAGGAAACCGGAAAACTCTGTGAGGGTGTGCTTTGCTACACCGGCGATATGCTGGACAGTGCGCGTCCGAAATACGATCTCAAATACTATGTTGGCCTTGCCAAGGAGCTGGAAGCAGCTGGCGCTCATATCCTCGGTATCAAGGATATGGCTGGCCTCCTGAAACCACAGGCGGCCAAGATCCTGGTAAAAGCGCTGAAAGAAGAGGTCGGCCTGCCGATCCACTTCCACACCCATGACACCTCTGGCATTGCGGCCTCCACCATTTTGGCCGCCGTTGAAGCCGGGGTCGATGCGGTCGATGCGGCCATGGATGCCTTGTCCGGTCTGACGTCGCAGCCGTGCCTTGGATCTATTGTGGAGGCGCTGCGGGGCACGGATCGGGATACGGGCCTTGATGCGGCGACAATCCGCCAGATCTCCTTCTATTGGGAAGCCGTTCGCGCGCAATACCGGGCCTTTGAAAGCGACCTTCGCTCTGGAGCTTCAGAGGTTTACCTCCACGAAATGCCAGGCGGCCAGTTCACCAACCTGAAGGAACAGGCACGGTCCCTCGGTCTCGAAACACGCTGGCACGAAGTTGCCCAAGCGTATGCCGATGCCAACCAAATGTTTGGCGACATCGTCAAGGTAACGCCATCCTCCAAGGTGGTCGGTGACATGGCGCTGATGATGGTGAGCCAGGGGCTCAGCGTTGCCGATGTTGAAGACCCGGCCAAGGACGTTGCCTTCCCGGACAGTGTTGTGAAGATGCTACACGGTGACCTCGGCCAGTCTCCGGGCGGATGGCCGAAGGCAATTCAGGAAAAAGCGCTAAAAGGGGAAAAGCCGATTACCGTTCGCCCGGGGTCCCTGCTGGAAGAGGCGGACCTTGAAGCTGAACGGGCAGCCGCGGCGGCTGCAACAGGTCACGACATCGATGATACGGAGCTGGCATCCTATCTGATGTATCCGAAGGTCTTCACGGACTTCGACAAGGCGCAGCAGCAATATGGACCGACTTCCGTGCTGCCGACGCCGGTCTATTTCTACGGTCTTGAATCAGGCGACGAGATCTTTGTTGATCTGGAGCCAGGTAAAACGCTTGTGGTCCGCTGTCAGGCCATCGGTGAAACCGATGAGAAGGGCGAGAAGAAAGTCTTCTTCGAACTCAATGGCCAGCCGCGCAACGTAAAGGTTCCGGACAGGGCGCATGGTGCGGTCGGGGCAGCTGCCATGCGCAAGGCCGAAGACGGCAATGCGGCCCATGTTGGTGCGCCTATGCCCGGCGTTATCTCCACGGTTGCGATTGCTGCCGGACAGGAGGTTAAGGCTGGTGATGTGCTCGTCTCGATCGAAGCCATGAAGATGGAAACAGCCCTTCACGCCGAGCGCGACGGCAAGGTCTCCGAAGTGCTTGTCACGCCGGGTGCCCAGATCGACGCTAAGGATCTCCTGGTGGTGTTCGAGGCATAAATAATGGGCCGCGCAAGCGGCCCTTTTACTCCTCCAAGCGATGCAAAGAGTGTCTCACTCCGCCGCTTTCAAGCGGTTGTACTGAACAGGCGCTTCAGCTGTGCCGATCCAAAGGTCAAGAAACCGGTCCAGCCAAGCGCGGACCGCGGTGTCGTAGACGAAGCGTCCGGCAAAATGATCGCGGCGTTGCTGCGCCCCGGGAAGTTCCATCCGCGGAGCGCCCTTTGTGGTCCATTTTACCATCATTTGGTGGGTGAGTTCCGGGTGGAACTGAATCCCGTATGCCGCCGGCCCAACGCGAATGGCCTGGTTGGGATAAGTTGGGCTGGTTGCCAGCAGATCCGCGCCCGACGGCAGATCGAACCCTTCCCGGTGCCACTGGTACACTTTCTTGGGCCAATCCATCAGGTCTTTGCCCGCATTGGTTGGTTTCAGCGGGTAATAGCCGATTTCGACCAGCTCATCCCTGTGGCCGGAAACGGTGCCGCCAAGCTGCTTGACCATCATCTGCGCACCAAGGCAAATGCCGAGAAACGGCGCTTCTTCCTGAAGCGGAACCTTGATCCAGTCGATTTCCTTGTGAACGAACCCGTCCGGATCATTGGCGCTCATCGGTCCGCCAAAGATAACGGCGCCGGCATGGTCGCGCATGGTATCCGGGAGGCTGTCACCGAAGCGGGGTTTGCGAATGTCGAGTGCAAAACCGCGTTTCACCAGCTCGTGCCCCACCCGTCCGGGCGAGGAATGTTCCTGGTGCAGGACAATCAGCACTTTGGGGCGATACGTTCCGTGGTTCGAAGAAAAATCCATAGATCCAATATTAGCGAGCAGCTTGAAAAAATCGAGTCTCTTGCGCGGTTTGGTTGCGCCGCAATTGTTATAAAGCCTCAAGCCTGCAAAGCATCAAGCCTCGTCGGCTTCCGGTGCGGTCTTGGCCACCTTGTGGCGCAGTGTCATCCGGTCCCGGGACGAAACTCCCAGCAGCTCGGCAACGCGCCAGATGGTGTTGTCTTCAAATTCATGAACGTGGCCGTCCGCATAAACGATTTCCCACATCATCTCGATGATGGCGAGGCGTTCTGCTTCGTCTGTCGTGCGTTTCAAAACGGAGGTGAAGCCGTAAAGGTCGACCGCCTCTTCATCGCGCTGTTTGGCTGCTGCGATCAGTTCACTGGTCTCTTCGTCCGAGAGCTCATAACGCGCCTGCAGGATCTGCCGAAGTTTCTCGCTTTCGCTGTCTTCAATGATACCGTCGATGTCTACCAGGTGAAACAGCAGTGCGGCGGCTGCGAGCCGCTTGTCGTCCTCGGCAAATGTTTTCTTGCCACTGTCTCCGAACGTGATCTCCCGGACGAAGCTCTTCAGCGCGTTCAGCATACGGTCAGTCCCTGTTGTTTGGCCGGTGGACCAGCCATTCGGCAGTGCACTTAGGTGTACTACGTAGTCTCAAACTCTCTCTTGGCCCGACTGGGCTTATTCCATGTTTAGCATCAAACAGTTGGGAAGCGGTTTAAAACTTTTGAATAGTGCAGAAAAGCGGGTTTTGACCTTCAACTTTTTTGGAATCATTCTAATCTATTGATTTTTCTCATGTTTATAACTTGACTTTTTTATTCATGAAATGTTTTTCACTGTCCGGGCGGCGCAGGATCGCGCTGCAGATTTTTCAAAAATGCATGCAGATCGGGTCTCCGGCCGGCTGCATTGCCCCGGATTTAGGAACACTCCAATGAAATCCCTCACGCGCGCGCTTCTTGCGGCAACAACCCTTCTGGCAACGCCTGCAATGGCCGCAGCGCCTGCCGATGTTCTCGGCACATACAGCGATATTGCCTTTGCCAAGTATTCCGACTCTCTTGAAACAGCAAAAACGCTCCAGGGCGCGATCGACAAGCTGATTGCCGAGCCGACCGACGCCAACCTGGCCGAGGCGCGTAAAGCCTGGGTCGAAGCTCGCAACCCGTATCAGCAGACAGAAGCCTACCGTTTCGGCAATGCCATCGTCGACGATTGGGAAGGCAAGGTGAACGCCTGGCCGCTGGATGAGGGACTGATCGATTATGTCGACGTTTCCTATGGCGAGGATTCCGAAGAGAACGCATTTTATGCAGCCAATGTAATCGCCAATCCGACCCTGAAAGTCGGGGGTGAGACCATCGACGCCAGTAGGATTACGCCGGCTCTTCTGGCCGAAACCCTGCAGGAAGCAGGCGAAGTTGAAGCCAACGTGGCCACCGGTTACCACGCAATCGAATTCCTGCTTTGGGGGCAAGATCTCAACGGCACAGATGCGGGTGCCGGCAATCGTCCGGCCAGTGATTTCGATGCAACCAACTGCACGGGTGGCAATTGCGAGCGCCGGGCGCAATACCTCAAAGCTACCACGGAACTTCTGATTACCGATCTTGAGGAAATGGTTGCTGCCTGGGCACCAGGCGGTGCAGCGCGCGAAGAATTGGGCGGCAAGGGGGAAGCCGGCGGTCTGGCGACCATCCTGACCGGGATGGGCTCTCTTTCTTATGGTGAACTGGCCGGTGAGCGGATGAAGCTTGGCCTCATGCTGCATGATCCGGAAGAGGAGCATGACTGCTTCTCCGACAATACGCACATGTCGCACTACAACGATGTTGTCGGCATCCGCAACGTCTATTTCGGTGAATACAAGAGCCCGCTCGGCAACGATGTGAAGGGCGCATCCCTTGCCGAGATGGTCGCCGCGAAAGATCCGGCTCTGGCGCAAGAAATGCAGGCCAAGTTGGACGCCACGCTGGCCGCATTCGAAGCGATGAAAGCGCGCGCCGAAGCTGGTGAAGCCTACGATCAGATGATCGGCGAAGGCAACGACGAGGGCAACGCTGTCGTTCAGGCTGCTGTTGATGCGCTGGTTGACCAGACCACGTCGATCGAGCGTGTCGTGAAAGTTCTCGAACTGGATGAGATTGCGTTCGAAGGCTCTGACAGCCTGGACAACCCGACTGCAGTTTTTGAGTAAGACCCTTATGGCGGGTGGCTATGCTGCCCGCCATTATTGTTCGCCGGAATTGGGGCTCTGGCGGGCGTAAATCAGGATGCGAACCTTATGACTGTCCCAGGACGAAGCGCCATTTTGGGCGCTGCTATTTTATGTGCGGGCCTGATTGGCCAGACTGCCTTGGCCGATGGGGTGTTGAGCCATCGCGATGATCTGTCAGAGCCGGACCGGGCCAAGGTTTTAAGCGTCCTCCCGCTCGCCGATGATTTTTCCAAGGCGGAAACCTTTGAACAGATGCAGGGCGGTGCCGGGACGTCCCGCAAACGCATCAACCGCGATGCTTTTTCTCATGCCACTGCAAATCTGACGTTCGAGCAGGAGCAGAATTTCAAGGTGGGCAACGGGCTTTTTAAAAAGCTCTGGGCCTCGTCGCCGGCATCCACCAAAGCGTCCGACGGGTTGGGGCCCCTCTATAATGCGCGCTCTTGCCAGGGCTGCCACCTGAAGGATGGCCGCGGGCGGCCGCCGCGTCCCGGCGATGAGGCGGTTTCCCTCTTCCTGCGCCTTTCCATTCCGCCACAAACCGATGAAGAGCGGGCGGCCCTTCAGGACAAAAGACTGCTCCGCATCCCAGAGCCGACATATGGCGGCCAGTTTCAGGCATTTGCAGTCCCAGGCCTTGCCGGGGAAGGGCGCTTCGACATTGAACATGAAGAGATCGTGGTGCCGCTGAATGGCGGCGAGACGGCTACTTTGCAAAAGCCCGTCTACAAGATCCGGGATCTTGGATTTGGCGACATGCATCCCGAAACCTTGATCTCGCCGCGGGTCGCACCGCCGATGATTGGTCTCGGATTGCTGCAGGCGATTCACCCCGGGGATATTGAAGCCTTGGCGGATCCTGATGATCTCAATGGCGACGGGATCTCCGGCAAGGTGAGCCGGGTTCGAGATGGCCGGACAGGCGAGCTGGCCATCGGTAGGTTCGGCTGGAAAGCGTCCAACCCGAACATCCGTGATCAGACGGCCGGAGCCTTTTCTGGCGATATTGGCATCAGTTCGCCGGACAAGCCGGACAATTATGGCGATTGCACACAACGCCAGACCGAATGCCGGGTTTTGCCGCACGGCGAACAGGCGCATCTCGGGGTGTCGGAAGCGCCTGATCCGATCATGGAATTGGTGACATTTTATTCGGAGAACCTGGCAGTTCCGGCCCGGCGCGATGTATCTGATCCGGATGTTTTGCGTGGCAAAGAGCTGTTCTACGAAGTGGGCTGCGCCAAGTGTCATCAGCCGAAATATGTCACGCGACGGGATGCAGATACTAAGGCGCATCAGTTTCAGCTAATCTGGCCTTATACGGATCTCTTGCTGCATGACATGGGCGAAGGTCTGGCCGACAACCGCCCGGTTGGCGATGCAACGGGCCGCGAATGGCGGACCCCGCCGCTCTGGGGCATTGGCTTGACGGAAACGGTCAACAATCATACCCGTTTCCTGCACGATGGCCGGGCGCGCAATCTGCTCGAAGCGGTTTTGTGGCACGGCGGGGAAGCGGAAGCTGCCCGCAATCAGGTGGTCGCCATGGAGCCGGACGACCGCGTCTCTCTCATCCGGTTTCTGGAGTCCCTGTAATGAAGCGAATTCTTGTCTCCGCGGCTGCGGCCCTGATGACATGGCCCGCACTTGCTGCTGATCTCACGCAGCCCATCGAGAAGATGATTGCCGGTTACATTCAGCCTGAAGCCAGGATTTTTGCTGATATTGCAAGCCGCTTGCCGGAGGCTGTCACAGAGGTCTGCCAGGAACCGACCGATGAGGCAAAGGCTGATTTCAGGGTTGTGTTCTCAGATGCTGTTGGCCAGTTTGCCCGCATCCATTTCCTGCGGCTTGGCCCCCTGATTGAAGAAGATCGCATCAGCCGTCTCGCTTTCCAGCCGGATCCACGTGGCATTGCACAAAGGCAGATCCGCAAGCTCTATGGGGCTCAAGATGAGAGCGTGAGGACGGCGGAAGGCCTGTCGGAAAAGAGCGTGGCTTTGCAAGGGCTGACAGCGCTTCAGTTGATTGCATTTGATAAGACCGGTGCCGTCGTGCTCGGCGAAGCGAGTGAGAACAAGGATTTCACGTGTTCTTATGCGCTGGCAATCTCCGAGAATGTTGCCAGCATTGCCCGGGACGTCATGCTCTCCTGGTTTGATGCCGATGGTTTTTCGAAAACTCTTCTGGAAACAGGCGGCAACAACGCCCGTTATCAGACCGACCAGGAAGCCTTGGAAGATGTGTTTCAAACGCTGTCCACGGCGCTGATCGTCGTTCGGGACCAAAACATTGCGCCAGCGCTTGGAAGCTCTGAAGAGAAGGCGAGGCCGAACCGGATCCCGTTCTCGCGGTCCAGTAATGGCGTTGTGTTTCTGACCTCTGAAATGGACGGGATCTTGGCTGCGATCCAGAGCATGGATCTTGAACCCATGATGCCGGAGGAGCACGCTTGGCTGATCGGGTCGATGACTTTTGAGTTCGAAAACGCCATGAAAACACTCAATAAGCTCCAGCCGCCTTTGCGTGAGACGTTTGAAGCATCTGGCGCCCATAGCCAGTTGTCGCTCTTGGTCATCTCGTTGAATTCCCTTCAGCGGCTTGTTGGTGAACGGGTCGCGGGCGCTTTGGGACTTGCCGGAGGGTTCAATGCCCTTGATGGCGACTAAGCCGGTCGAGTTTTCCAGGCGCGGTTTTTTGTCCGCGCTGGGCGGACTGGTTGCGCTCCCGGCTGTTGCGGGTTCCGGTCTCGGGGCGGGTTTGCTGAGTTCTTCAGATGCGCCGCTCTTTGCCAGCGCTTTCAAGAAGTCTGCGGGCGGATATGGCATAGCTGTGCTCGACGATCTGGGCCAGATCCAGGCGGAAATCTCACTGCCCGGGCGCGGCCACGGCATTGCGGTGTCCGAGGCCGGAGATTGTCTCGCTGCGTTTGCCCGCCGACCGGGAACCTTCGCGATCATTGCCTGGCCATTTTCAAGCCGGCCAATGCAGGCCGTCGTTGCCGCGCCCGGCCGGCATTTTTACGGGCACGGCTGTTTTTCAAAGGACGGGCGAATTCTCTTCGCGGTGGAAAATGATTTTGCGTCTGCTCGCGGTGTTGTCGGCGTCTATGACGTGAGTGGAGAGACTATTACCCGGCTGGGCGAATTCGACAGTCACGGCATCGGCCCGCATGAGATTCTGTTAAGCCCGGATGGCAATGTCCTGATTGTTGCGAATGGCGGGATTGAAACGCACCCCGACCACGGGCGCCAGAAGCTCAACTTGGAGACCATGTCGCCATCCGTGGTGTTCCTGGATATCAAAACCGGAGACCTGCTGGCAGAGCAACGTTTGGATAAATCCCTGAACCAGTTGTCTTTGCGGCATATGGCTTTGGACGGGGCAGGCCGGGCCTGGGTTGGTGGGCAGTTTGAAGGCTCGAAGACAGACACCCCGCCGCTGGTTGCCGTCATTTCAAGGGATGAAGCGCCGGTTTTGTTGGACCTGCCCGGGAAGCTTGTGGGCCAGCTTGAAAGCTATATCGGGTCTGTGACGGCGACCACAGATCAAAGTGTGATTGCAACGTCCGCGCCGCGTGGCGGCAAAACTCTTTTCTGGAAGGCAGAGACCGGGGACTATCTTGGCCACCAAAACATCTCTGATGGGTGCGGTGTTGCCCCTATTGATCAGGGAAGTTTTCTGATCTCCGATGGGAATGGCGGCGTTTCCTATCTCGCAGATCCAGGAGAGCGGGCGGAAATACTGGCCCGACCCGCAGGTTTTGCGTGGGACAACCACATGACGGCTTTCCGGATTTAAGCAGACCAAATCGATCCTGCCAAACTTGCCTTGCAACGGAAATTCCTGATAAACCGCCGTTTTTCCACCTTTTGTCAAAATCTACCGGCATGTTGCCGGTCGGTTTGGTCTACATTGTGGCGATTCGCCACGAGGAGACATTGATATGCAACGGCTTTTGATCGGTCTGGGCAGCTTCCTGTTTCTGGTTGTCACCGCTCTTCTTGTGGTTCCGTTTTTCCTGCCTAAGGATCAGATCAAGCAGCAGGTGGTCCAACAGATCGACAACCGTTTCGGTTGGCGCGTCCGGCTTGATGGCCCTGTTTCCTTGTCACTCTTTCCCGGCTTTCAGTTGACGGCGGAAGACATTGGTATTTCCGGTGCCGCTGGCGCGGACGGTATTGAGTTCGCCAAAGCCAAACGCATGGACTTCGGTCTCGCGTGGTCTGGTCTGCTGTCGGGCAATGTGAAAGTCACCGGCATCGCACTCGACGAACCGCTGATCTATCTCGAGAAAAACGCAAACGGCGCCACCAGCTGGGCACCGCGCCGGTCATTGGAAGTTCTGACAGGCGAAGCTGAAGAAGGCAACGCTTCGGCAGGTGATAGCACTCAGTCCGCACCAGACAGCGTTGCAGACGACGCTGCGGCTGATTCCGGCGAGGGATATCTGGAGAGCATTGGTGTCGACAGTCTCCAGATCACCAACGGCGAGCTGACCTACATTGATGCCACGGCAGATCAGAACTTTGTCATTCAGGCCCTCAACCTTGCACTCGCTGCACCGGACTTAACCGGGGATGTCCAGCTTACCTCCGATTTCCAATTTCAGGACGTTCCTCTCGAGGTTTCGGGCACGTTGTCCAATCCGCTGGGATTGGCATCCGGCGACCAGGTGCCCGTCGATTTGGCTCTGACTTCGTCAGAAAACTCCATCACGATCAAGGGGACCACAGGACTGGAGCCGGTCCGTGCTGAACTCGCGATCGCTGCATCAGGACCTTCGTTAAAAACTCTAGCCGCGCTGGGCGGACAGTCGCTCGATGCAGATCCAGGCGCCTACCAGTTTGATGCGCAAGTGCGGGGCTCTGAAGCAGCGGTCTCAGTGTCAGATCTTCATCTGGTATTGGGACAGCTTTCCCTTGGCGGTGCGGCCGATGCGGATCTCTCTGGGTTGGTGCCGGAAGTCTCCGGTCGGCTTGTCCTGAAAGACGGGTCGATTGCGGATTTGTTGCTTCTCGCCGGTCAGGAGCTGCCGGCAAGCGGGCTGTTGAGCGCCGACCTGGCATTTGAAACGGTTGGTCTGACAGGTGAAGAAATGCTGGCCGGACTGGACGTCAACGGATCGGTCAACATCTCCGAAGGCGAAATTGGCGGACTTGGCTTGGCAGATGCTGTGGGCGGCGACCCGGAAGCCGACCGGATTACCGGACTGTCTCTTGCTCTAGAGATGCAAGGACTTGAAGCTCCACTGTCTGCAAGCGGTGCACTGACCTGGCGCGGAGAAGGGTTCAGTCTGACCGGAGAAGCCGATACGTCCAAATTGCTGGCAGGCCAATCGGGCGCAGTTTCTGTTTCTCTTAAAGGCAATCGGTTGAGCGTCGGGTTTGATGGATCAGCTCAACTGCCAAGCACCTTGGATGGCGCAGCTCGGATGCAGACGGCTGACCTTCGAGGTTTGATGGCCTGGATGGGGCAGCCCTTGGCGGCCGGTGGTGGCTTGGGCGCGTTCAGTGCGTCCGGAATTTTCGGGTTTCAAGGGGATACGATTTCGTTCGAGGAGACACGCTTCACGCTGGATGAAACCTCCGGCGAAGCTAATGGTCGTGTGACCCTGGGCGGAAAGCCGACGGTGACGGCGCGTCTTGATTTGCGCGAGCTCGTCTTGGACCCTTACCTTGGCGGCGGATCAGCCGCGGGACAACCCGCGGCTCAGTCTGGCAGCGGCAGTGGTTCGGTACCAACGGCGGCGGCACCTCCGGCTGCGGGCAAACCCTGGAGCACAGAGCCGATCGATTTTTCGGGCCTGAGAGCTGCGAATGTCGACTTCAAGGCAACTGCAAACGAGATCCGGATGGACAAGATCCGGATTGGACAAAGCGCTCTCTCGGTTGCTATTCAGGACGGCGTCCTGACGGCGGATCTTGAGAAGTTGTCGCTTTACGACGGCACAGGCACGGGCTCCGTCAGGCTGAATGGTGCAGCTGCAACACCTGCATTGTCGGCAAAATTCGACCTCTCGGGTCTCAATGCCTATCCGCTTCTTCGAGACGCGGCGGACTTCACCTGGATCGAAGGCAAAACGCTCATTGGCCTGGATGTAACAACGTCAGGTGCCAGCGAGCAGCAGATGGTTCAGAACCTCAAAGGCACTGCCAGCTACATGTTTGAAGACGGCGCAATCCGCGGGATCAATATTCCGCAGATGGTGCGCAGCCTCTCAGTTGAGACCTTGCTTGGATGGCAGGCGAGCCCTTCCGAGAAGACGGATTTTTCTTCGCTCGGGGCTTCTTTTCAGATCGAAAACGGAAATGCGACCACCAGTGACCTGTCTCTGATCGGGCCGTTGATCCGCATGAACGGCGGCGGCACCACGGATATGCCGAATCAACGGCTGTCCTGGCGGGTGGAGCCAAGAATTGTGGCGACACTGGAAGGCCAGGCTCCCATGCCGCGCCCGAAAGGCACCGACAAGAAGATGGCTGGGCTGGGCGTACCGATCGTGGTGGATGGGTCCTGGAGCGATCCGCGCATCTATCCTGACATTGCAGGCATTTTGGAAAATCCGCAGGCGGCGTACGAACAGTTGGAACAAGTCGGTGGTGAACTGATTTCGATCTTGAAGGGCGAAGCGGATGTGCCGGAAAGCCTGACCGACACCGCCAATCAGGTGATCCAACGGGCCACTGGTGGTCAAACCCAGATCGACATCGAGAAAGTGATCGAAGGCGACGTTGACGACGAAGAAGTGCTGAAGGCAGTCGAAGAAGGCTTTGGGCTGCCACCCGGCTTGTTGGGCAACGTTTTCGGGCGCCAGAAATCGCAAGAGCCGGAGCAAGGCCAAGGCCAGAACTAACTCTGGATCTTGAGTGCCGTCATCATTGCGGAAACCGCCGCCTCTATGGTGCCGGTGTTTTCGATCCGGATGAGGTTCGGGACGTTCTGCGGTTCCAGATCTGCCCGCTTCAAGCGTGCTTCAATGTCCTCACGGCTTTCCCGGCCCCGGGCAGCAAGGCGTTCGGCTAAAATCTCGACTGGGGCGGTGATCAGAAGGACGATCGCCGTTTCATATTTGTCTGAGGCTTCTTGCAGCACCTTGCGGGAGCCGTTGGCGATGACCGTTTTACCGTCTCGAATTGCGCGGTCATATGCTTGGGGCACAACATACCCCAATCCATGGGCTTCCCAGGAAAGGGCCACGTTTCCGGCTGAGACAAGGGTCTCGAAGTCCGACCGGCTCAGCGTGTCGTGATCTTCAGAACCGGCATCGGCATCCCGGGTGACAGCGCGCCGGGCAAAAACCACGCTGTCATTGCCTTTCAGTCGGTCTTTCAAGGCGGCCATGAGCGTGTCTTTTCCTGCCCCGCTCGGGCCGACAACCAAGACCATGCGTCCCGGGCCGAGTTTTTCCTGCGCGTGCATTTGAGCGTCAGGCAACACGGCGGCCTTCGCGCCAGACACCGCGCACGATCGGTACATTGCCAACCAGCTTGACCTGAATGAGATCCGCCCGTTTGCCGGGCTCCAGCACACCGCGGTCGGAAAGACCAATGGCAGTCGCCGGTGTTGAAGTCACTGTTGAAACCGCCTTTGGCAGGGTGATGCCATCAATCTCGTCCGCAAGCTGGAACGCAGCCTGGAGCAGGGATGCCGGGATATAGTCCGACGACAGGACATCCAGATACCCAGCTTCTGCCAGTTCACGGGCCGAAACATTGCCGGAATGGGAGCCTCCGCGCACGACGTTTGGTGCGCCCATCAAAACGGCCATGCCGGCCTCATGCGAGGCTTTGGCAGCTTCGACTGTGGTCGGGAATTCCGCAATCTTGGTGTTCAGCGCAATCGCTTCATCAACATGGGCAATGGTCGCGTCATCATGGCTGGCAATTGCGATTGTGTTTTTGTCCGCATGTGCGGCAATCGCCTTGCGGTTGCCCGGGGTGTTCTTGTCGGCCCTGGCTTTGCGCATTTCTATGAATTCGGCCATCTGCTCGTCGGTGAAGCCGCGCTTGCCCTGATAATAGCTGATGTAGGAATCGAGCGACACGAACTGGCGCTGACCGGGTGTGTGGTCCATCAGGGAGACGAGCCGGACGCGGTCATCCCCATCAAAGTAGTTGTAGGCCCGGATGACATCCGGCGCGGAGACTTCGCAGCGCAGGTGGATATAGTGATCTGCGCGCAGTCGGTTTTCCTTCTGACCCGTTTCAATTGCATCTGCGAGGGCCCGCATGTCCGCGACCTTCATGGTGTCGTTGCTGTCGTCATCCTCATCCATGCCAACGCGAAGGGCGTCAAACACGGTTGTTATCCCGGCACAGGCGATCTGGGCATCATGTGCCTGAACGGCCGCAACAGGGTTCCACCGGACCTTCGGCCTCGGAGCATAGTGTACTTCGAGGTGATCGGTGTGCAGCTCGATCAGGCCCGGTAGAAGGAAATCGCCTTCACAGTCGTGCCCCACGGCCTCAGTTGCTGATCCGATATCGGAAATCAGGCCGTCCGGATCGACGGTCAGAGAGCCGTTGATCACGTCTTCCGCCAGAACCAGCTTGGCATTTTTGAAGAGTTTCGGATGCGTGCTCATGAGACTTCCTCGTTGGAGTTTGCCAGCGTGTTTTTAAGCGCAGAGATAGGGCTTTGCGGGCCCGTCAGTTCAAATATACGGTGAACCTCAAACGCGGCGCCGCGCTCTGGTTCGACATAAAGACCGAAGTGGCGGCAGGTAAGCGCTGAATTGGTGACGGATTCAAAATGCGTTTCCGCGCTCCGTGCCAGGAGTGCAGCCTCCTCGTCGCCCTCCAGCTTGTTGGACAGCGTCATGTGGAAGCGGAACTCGTCGAAAATATATGGATAGCCCCAGGTCTCGACATATGCGTCCTGTTTGGGCGTGAGGTTTGCCTGGCGCCGCCGGTCCAGATCCTCGGCGCTCAAAGGCGCGCGGAACGGTTCAAACTGGCGCACACACAGAGACGCAAAGGCTTCCAGATCTGGCTCTGCCTGCGCCGGGGTCAGCGCGAGGAACTTGCCAAGTTGATTCACGCTAAGTCCCTTCAAATCGAAAGGAGACACTGTCTTTGCAAAACCCGTGCAGGCAGCGATCAAGGCGTCTTCTGTTGTATCTTTCGCAAGCGAGAATGGGGCTTTCAACGTGCCATGAAATCCGTACCGTCGGGGGCTGGTTGTCAGATCTTCGAAGCGAGCGGCGTCGAGGCCCTGAATGGGCGGTTGCTGCAGGCGTGATCCGGTGAAGGGATCACGGCCCAACCAGGTGTTGCCTAGCTGCATGAGCGGTGCGTCAGCGTCGGCTGCGAAATAGATGGCGTAGCGCATGGAAAAAGTCGCGAATTAGGAGACCGGACTTGGCCGAAGCAAAGCCCTTAACCAGAAGCGATGACTGTTCTGTGACATGCCACCGCTCCCGGCAAGTTATTTCGGTTAAGCAGCCACGTCGGCGCTGAAGCTGGTGACGTCGATGATCCTGTCGGCGATTTCCTGCCGGACATCCTCATCGTGCAAGATCCCAACCATGGCAACTCCTTTGGCTTTCTTCTCTTCCACCAAGCGAACGACAACAGCGCGGTTCGCGGCGTCCAGCGAGGCAGTGGGTTCGTCAAGGAGCAGGATCGGGTAGTGCGCGATGAAACCGCGAGCAATGTTCACCCGCTGTTGTTCACCGCCCGAAAAGGTTGCCGGTGGCAGCTTCCAGAGCCGCTCGGGGACATTCAGCCGGGAGAGCAGGCTGCGCGCCGTATCGAGCCCTTCCGCTTCGCTTGTGCCTTGGGCAACTAGCGGTTCGGCGACTACTTCCTCGGCAGAAACACGAGGGATCGTGCGGAGGAACTGGCTGACATAACCGATTGTGTTGTCCCGCAGCCGCAAGACCTGGCGCGGCTCTGCATCTGCTACGTTGATGATCTCATCGCCAACAGTCACAAGGATCTGGCCCTGATCGCAGCGGTAGTTGCCGTAGATCATTTTCAGAATTGAGCTCTTGCCCGCTCCGGACGGACCGCCAAGGACCACGCATTCTCCGGCATCGACAGAGAATTCAACGTTTTCGACAACCGGGATCACCGTGCCGCCCTGAAGGTGCATGGTGAAGGACTTGCCGACACTGTTCAGATAAAGACGCACTGGCATGATCAGACCTGCAAAATGGAGGAGACAAGCAACTGGGTGTAAGGCTCGCGCGGATCGTCCAGAACCTGATCCGTCAATCCCGCTTCAATCACCCGGCCGTGGCGCATCACCATGATCCGGTGCGACAGCAGACGGGCGACCGCCAGATCGTGAGTCACGATCACGACTGACAAGCCGAGATCCGCCACAAGACGGCGCAGAAGATCGAGCAGCCGTGCCTGGACGGAAACATCGAGGCCGCCGGTCGGTTCGTCCATGAAGACCAGCCGCGGATGGGTTACAAGATTTCGGGCAATTTGCAGCCGTTGCCGCATGCCGCCTGAGAACGAGCGCGGATCATCGTCGATCCGGTCACTGGCGATCTCAACCCGGCCCAGCCAATCATCTGCCGTCTCGCGGATCTTGCCGTAGTGCCGATCGCCGACCGCCATCAGCCGTTCGCCGACATTGGCACCGGCCGAGACGTTCATGCGCAGACCGTCGGCGGCATTCTGATGCACAAATCCCCAATCGGTGCGCATCAGCAAACGGCGTTCGGCTTCTGAAAGCTGATAGAGGTTGCGCATCGATCCATCGCGCATGCGGTATTCGATAGCGCCTGCAGTCGGGGCAAGGCGTGTCGACAGGCAGTTCAAAAGGGTTGTTTTGCCTGAACCGCTTTCCCCGACTATGGCCAGTACTTCGCCGGGCCAAAGATCGAAGGAGACGTCGGTGCATCCGATCCGGTCTCCGTAATAGCGGGTTACATTATGGACCTGCAGCAGCGGGTCGTCAGCCTGAAAGACGTTCATCGGGACGCCTCCTCTGCGTTTGTGCCGTGTCCGCCGATGTGCTGGGCCGCCGGGTTTGCAGCCATCGGTCCGACATGCCCTGCGGCGCGCCGTTCTTCGCAATAGTCGCTGTCTGAGCACACGAACATGCGCCCGCCCTTGTCATCGAGAATGACCTCGTCGAGATAGACATGCTCTGCGCCGCACAGCCCGCACGGCTTGTCGAACTTCTGGACCTCGAACGGATAGTCCTCAAAGTCGAGGCTCTTTACCTTGGTGTAGGGCGGGATTGCGTAGATGCGTTTTTCCCGGCCCGCGCCATAGAGCTGCAGCGCGGCCATTTCGTCGATCTTCGGATTGTCGAATTTCGGTGTTGGCGAGGGGTCCATCACATACCGGTCATTGACCATCACCGGATAGGCGTATGTGGTAGCAATATGGCCATTCTTGGCGATGTCTTCGTAGAGTTTCACGTGCATGAGACCGTAGTCTTCGAGGGCATGCATCTTGCGGGTTTCCGTTTCCCGCGGCTCCAGAAAGCGGAGTGGTTCGGGGATCGGGACCTGGAACACCAAGACCTGATCTTCACGCAGTTTCTTTTCCGGGATCCTGTGGCGGGTCTGAATGACGGTGGCCTCGGACGTTTCATAGGTCGTGCGCACGTTCGCGGTCTTTTCGAAGAACCCGCGCAAGGAGACCGCATTGGTTGTGTCGTCCGAGCCCTGGTCGATCATCTTCAGGCAATCATCCTTGCCAAGGATCGAGGCCGTGACCTGAACCCCGCCAGTGCCCCAGCCGTAGGGCATAGGCATTTCGCGCGAGGCAAATGGTACCTGGTATCCTGGGATCGCGATGCCCTTCAGGATCGCGCGGCGGATCATGCGTTTTGTTTGTTCATCGAGATAGGCGAAATTGTATTCACCCTGATCGAAAATCTGAGCCGTGGCGTTCATTGTGCGGCCCTCCGTTCATCGAGAATTTTGCGATAGCTTTCGAGCCGCATTTCCAGTGTGCCGGTGTGCAGCTCGAACAAATGATTGTCGGCGTCGTAGAAGTAGATGGACCTGCCTTCACCTTCGACGCGGTCGCGCGGTGGCTTGAACTCAAGGTCGAGCGATTGGATCGCGGCGAGCCGGGCCTCGAAATCCTGTTCTTCGATCTTGAAGGCAACGTGATTGTAGGTGCGCTCGGAAAGGGGCGTGCCTTTCATGATTGCGATCCAGACATCACCGACCAGGAAGAACTTTTCCTCCGACAAGGAGAAGGTTTCCTGGCCGCTGTCGTAGACTTCTTCTGCTTTCAAGACATCCGTCAGGATGCTGGTCATCTTGTCCAGATCACTGACGATGAAGGTCATATGGCTGAGGCCACTGCTCATTCCGCAGCCTCTTTGGCAGTGGTTTCGGCTTCTTCGCGCGCCCGTTTTTCGAACCACTCCCCGCGCATGCGGCGCACCAGATCGAGTTCGGCCTGGAAGTCGACATAGTGCGGAAGTTTCAGGTGTTCGACGAACCCGGTCGCCTGAATGTTGTCGGAATGGGAGAGAACGAATTCACCGTCCTGGGCCGGGGCAACCTGTTCTTCGCCGAGTTCTTCCCAGCGCAGAGACCGGTCAACCATGGCCATTGACATGGCCTTGCGTTCAACCTGTCCGAAGACGAGGCCGTAGCCGCGCGTAAAGGCGGGCGGAGCCTTCGCCGATCCAGCAAACTGGTTGATCATCTGGCACTCGGTCACCTTGATTGTGCCAAGGGTGACGGCAAAGCCGAGTTCTTCTGCGAAAAACTCCACTTCGACCTCACCGTACCGAATTTCACCGGCAAAAGGGTGCGTGCGGCCGTAACCGCGCTGCGTGGAGTACGCGAGCGCGAGCAAGAAGCCCTCGTCGCCCCTGGCCAGATTTTGTAGGCGTAGATCCCGATCTGCCGGGAAAGACAACGGGTCGCGGGTGAGATCGCCCACTGGCGCGTTCTCGTCGGCGGCGGGATCCGGCTCGATTAGGCCTTCATCCCCAAGGAGATCGGTGACGCGCGGCATCGGTTCGTCTTCGACCGGAGCCGTTTCTGCATCAAGGTCCCCGCCTTCACCTTCAGCGGCCAGCGCAAAATCCAGAAGCCGGTGGCTGTAGTCAAAGGTCGGGCCCAGCATCTGGCCGCCCGGCAAGTCCTTGTATGTGGCCGATATCCGGCGTTCGACAAGCATCTTGGCCGTATCGACAGGCTGGCTGTAGCCGAACCGCGGCAGCGTTGTCCGGTAGGCGCGCATCAGGAAGGCGGCCTCGATCAGGTCGCCGCGCGATTGCTTTATCGCAAGAGCAGCGAGTGTTTCGTCATAGAGCGAACCCTCTCCCATCACCCGCGCCACCGCGTGTGACAGCTGTTCGGCGATTTGCTCCAATGTAAGTGCGGGAACGGAGGTGTCACCGCGGCGCCGCTTGGCGGTTAGCTTGTGGGCATTGCGGATGGCCTTTTCGCCACCCTTGACAGCAACATACATGGGCTCAGGCCTCCTTTAGAGTGACTGAGGTGGAGCGGGGGAGGGCTGCGATGGTGTCAGTGCCTGCGAAGATCAGGTCGACACCGCGTGGGAACTGGGCGTTGTTGGAAATGACCTGATCCCAGAACACTTGCGGCACTGGGGCTGTTTCAAACGTTTGCGTGTCCTTGATGCCGGGCCCTTCGAGCACAACACCGTCTGCGTTGTTCAGGTTTTGGCCTGTCAGGATGAGTGTCGTGGACGTGTCCGGATACTCGGCCGAGCCCTGATTGAAGCTTGCAAGCGGCAGCATGTTGGCCGGATCTGCGATCAGGGCAAAGGCCGCCTCGACAGGTTCGCTTACGATTGGTGCGCCCGTGTGAAAGCGAAGGAAGGCCTTTACGCTCTCGGACTGTGCAAGCTGTTTGTCGAGCCAGACAGGCGTGTCATAGTCGAACAGGGTGAGCGCGATGGCTGCGGCTGCTGGTGTCAGCGGTGCTGGTGGTGTGAGATGGGTTTGACTAAGGACCTGAAGCGTTCCCGGTCGCGCCGTAGCGTTCATAATGGTCCGGAAACACCCTTGAGCGTCGTGAACAGGATCTGCAAATCCGGCGGCAAGTGCAGCGGTTGCGGTCATCAGTTGTCTCCCC
>ERZ1023324.136-NODE-136-length-33295-cov-4.418712_pt1 | contig 33295 bp, 28 predicted proteins | sample MGYA00520886_ERZ1023324 | MGnify/ENA primary metagenome ERZ1023324 (study PRJEB32759, sample SAMN07749864) | skin metagenome | biome: transportation; feature: city; material: polyester macromolecule | host: Homo sapiens | place: Hong Kong:KT line | collected...
CACCACGAGTCCCGGCCCGTCCAGTACGACCAATACGGTGTACATAATCATCAGACTGTTCTGGCAGGGTAAAGTTTACTACATGCGATACACCATCTACATGAATACCACGACCTGCTACATCAGTTGCGATCATGATATTGTGTTTTCCATTTTTAAACTGGTCCAGCATTTTTAAGCGCTTGTCTTGGGCAATTTCACCAGACAGCATCACCACTTTATAGTTGTCACGTTTCAGATGATCATAGAGTTTACGCACCTGATCACGACGGTTGGCAAAAATCATGACCTTCTCAATCGGTTCATCACGCAAAATGTCTTGTAGCAGTTTATATTTATCTGCCTTGGCAACCATATATACACGTTGTTCAACGTCCGCATTGGTCTTCTTCTCTGGCTCAATTTCAACAGTTACAGGTTCAAACAACCACTGCTGCGCAGGTATCTAATGGTAAAATTTCTGGGTTGGCTGAAGCTGCCAACCGGATTGGTGACGTTGTCTCCCTGATCTCCGAGATTGCCGAGCAGACCAATCTGCTGGCACTAAACGCGACGATCGAGGCCGCACGCGCCGGAGAGGCCGGTCGCGGGTTTGCTGTTGTTGCTTCTGAAGTGAAATCGCTTGCGGGGCAAACGGCCAAGGCGACCGAAGAAATTTCAACGCAGATTGCAGCCATTCAGGCGTCGACCACAGAGGCGGTCGCGGAAATCGCGCGTGTTTCGGAGTCCGTTGGAGAAGTCAATGAGTACACATCCACCATCCAGGATGCGGTACAGCAACAGGGTGCTGCGACGAACGAAATTTCCAGAAACGTCGCCGAAGCTGCCGATGGGACCCGTTCTGTTGCCACCACGGTTGCGTCTCTCAACGACGGTGTAACTGAGAATTCTCGCGCGGTTGATGACATGTTGTCCGCGACGATCGAGATGAAACAGCAGGCAGATCGCTTGAGAGGATCTGTCGAAAAATTCCTCAATGAGGTTGCGGCGGCCTGACCGTCTTCCTAAATCAATAGAGTTATGGGCTTTCCGGTTTTTAGATCGGAGAGCCCTTTTTGGATTTGTGGAGACACTATCGTGAGTGATTGGCCGGATCTCGCAGGCCGTTTGGACCAAAGCGGTCACGTTCTGCCCGTACGCGTCTATTATGAGGACACCGATTTCACAGGTATCGTCTACCACGGTGCCTATGTCCGTTTCTTTGAGCGGGCCCGATCCGACTTTTTGAGGCTGATCGGTATTCACCACAGTGAGTTGGCAGAAGGGGACGATGGCACATCGCTGGCTTTTGCCGTGCGCACAATGACCTTGGATTTCCAGAAACCTGCGAAGATCGATGATGTCCTGGAAGTGCAGACGTCTCTGGCTGAGTATAAAGGCGCCAGGATCAAGCTTGATCAACTCATTTACAGAGGTGATGAACTGCTTGTGTCGGCGGCAGTGACCGTTGCTGTCATTTCATCTGAAGGTCGGCCGACTCGTCTTCCGTCAGCCCTTTCGGAAAAGTTGCTAAAACACAGGCCTTCTGAGCTAAGCTGATTTCGCTGTTTGCGGGCAAACGCTGACGCATAATTGAGCGCGCCAGCGGCAAAAATAAGCGGTGCGACCGGGTCGCGTTAATCTTGCAGTAACCTTAATTGATTCTTTTAGAAAAGCGCGCAATTGCGCGTAATAAGTCCCAGTTTTGACAAAATCAAACGTCAGAGAAGCGGTCGGCGAATAGGGGCGAATTCCCCCGTGATCGGTGCAATCGGGGCGCCGGTACTCTGAATGCAACACGCATCATTCGGCCGAGAGGTCATCGGGTTTATGGAAACACTAGTCGAAACGACATTGGCGGCGCCGAAAGGCGACCTTTCTTTTTATGGCTTGTTCTGGCAAGCGCACATTGTCGTACAGATCGTAATGTTGGGACTGCTTGCTGCATCGGTTTGGTGCTGGGCAATCATTGTCGACAAGATCATGATTTTCGGAAAGACAAAACGGCAAATGAACCGGTTCGAAACCGTGTTCTGGTCCGGTCAGTCTTTGGAAGAGCTTTATGGAACGCTGCACAACCGTGTGAACCATTCCATGGCGGCGCTTTTTGTAGCGGCTATGCGGGAATGGAAGCGCAGTCACGAGGGCGCACGCCCGGCGATCGGCAGTCTTCAGCAACGGATCGACCGCGTTATGGATGTCACAATCCAGCGCGAGCAGGAGCGGCTGGAAAACCGGTTGCTGATCCTGGCGACCGTTGGGTCATCTGCTCCGTTCATCGGACTGTTCGGAACCGTTTGGGGCATCATGACTGCATTCCAGGCGATCGCGGCGTCTGAGAGCACGAACCTTGCGGTCGTGGCTCCCGGTATCGCGGAAGCTCTGTTTGCGACGGCTCTGGGTCTTCTGGCCGCCATTCCTGCGGTTATCGCATACAACAAATTCTCCTCGGATGTCGGCCGGGCGGTTGCTCGTATGGAAGGCTTTGCAGACGAGTTCTCCGCGATCTTGTCGCGGCAGATCGACGAGAGGGCCTGATCCATGGGCATGCAGGCCGGTGGTGGACAAGCAGGTGGCGGCCGCCGTGGACGGCGCCGGCGGCGCAGTCTTCCGATAAGTGAGATCAACGTCACACCCTTCGTCGATGTGATGCTGGTGCTGCTCATCATTTTCATGGTCGCAGCACCTTTGTTGACGGTCGGTGTGCCGATTGACCTGCCGGAGACACGTGCGAAGGCCCTTGAAGGGGACACCGAGCCGATAACGATTTCCATCAATTCGGCAGGCGAAATTTTTATTCAGGATACTCCGATCCTCATTGATGAGGTCGTTCCCAAATTGGAGGCGATTGCGGCCAACGGGTACGAAGAACGCATCTACGTGCGTGGAGATCAGGATGCTGATTACGGCACCATGATGAAACTCATGGGCCGGATCAACGCGGCTGGCTTTAAACGGCTCGGCCTTGTCACTCTGGAAGAACGGGACTCGTAACGCAGAATGCGCGCAGGTCTCATTGCGTCTTTGACCGGTCACTCGGTCTTTTTGGTCTGGGGCTTGATAGCCTTTCCGGACGCAAAGAGTTTTTCCGTTCCTCAAGTCGAAACGCTGCCGGTGGATCTCGTTCCAATCGAGGAATTTACGCAGCTTCGCTTAGGTGAGAAAACGGCTGAAGTTCGGGACGTTGCGGCGCTGCAGCCGAGCGATACACCGGCTGAAGACACCCCGCAACCGGCCGACAAACCTGGTGACAGTCAAGTTCAGCAGCCGTCGCCTCCCACGCCGGCGCCAGCGCCAACTCCGACGCCGCCTGAACCGGAACCAGTCGCAGAGCCTGAAGATGCCCCGGAGCCTGCACCTGCGCCCGAACCAGTACCAGCTGCTGAGCCAGAGCCGGCTCCTGAACCGGAGCCTGTACCTCAGCAGGAAGCCGCACCGGCTGTACAGCCGATTCTGACAAGCGTTGCACCAAGGACAAAACCGGCACCGCCACGGCCACAGCGACAGGAGCCACGGGATGAATCTATTGTCAGCGACGTTGCGGCCCTGCTCAACAAGGTGGAGCCAGCCGGCCAGACCGGGGGACAACCCGATACGCCTGCATCGCTGGGAACACGGCAAGGCGCGCCGAACATCCGCATGACCCAATCGGAGTTGGATGCGTTACGCTCCCAAGTTGCTATGTGTTGGAGCCCTCCTGTTGGGGCAGTGGGTGCGGAAGATCTGAATGTGCGGGTTCGTTTCAACCTGTCGCAGAACGGCGAAGTGTCCAATGGTCCGGAAGTCATGAATTCCAATGCAAATCCGGCCTTCCGCGCAGCAGCAAGCAGTGCGGTCCGTGCTGTGATGCGCTGCCAGCCATACAGCCTGCCAATTGCGAAATATGATGCGTGGCAGGAAGTGATTATCAATTTTGACCCGAGAGAGATGCTCGGGGGCTAAACCGATTTCGCAGTCGGAACCCAAAGGTGAAGGAGCTGTATTGCTCATGCGTCAGATTTGGAAACATTTTTTAGGGTTCGTCGGGTCCTCGGCCCGCGTCCGCGGTGGGTTTGTTGCGCTCCTAGCAGTACTCAGTCCGATCCCGGCTGCTGCGCTGGTTGAAATCGACATCACTCAAGGGAATGTCGAACCGCTGCCGATTGCCTTGCCGCAGTTCTCTGCAGAAGGTGGCGACAGCAAACTGGCCGCCGACATGACCGCGGTGATTGCGGCGGATCTCAAACGATCCGGTCTCTTTAATCCTCTCGATCCAGCGAGCTTCATTCAGAAGAACATGAGCGTGAATTCCACCCCGCGCTTTGGGGATTGGCGTACGATCAGTGCACAGGCGCTTGTGACGGGAACCGTGACAAAGCAGGCGGATGGCCGCTTGCGCGCTGAATTCCGGCTTTGGGATGTCTTTGCGGCAGAGCAGATGCTTGGGCAACAGTTCTATACAACACCGGAAAACTGGCGGCGGCTCGCCCATATCATTGCGGATGCCGTTTACGAGCGTCTCACCGGCGAAAAAGGCTATTTCGACACGCGCATCGTGTTTGTCGACGAGACGGGGCCGAAAGACAAGCGCGTAAAGCGCTTGGCACTGATGGATCAGGACGGGGCCAATGTTCGATACCTCACCCGGGGCGATGATCTGGTTTTGACACCGCGTTTTTCGCCGACGAGCCAGGAAATCACCTACATGTCTTATGCCGGTGCGGATCCAAGTGTGTACCTCTTGAACATCGAGACCGGGCAGCGCGAGATCGTGGGCAATTTTCCGGGGATGACCTTTGCGCCGCGGTTTTCACCCGATGGACAGAGCGTGGTCATGAGTTTGCAGCAGGGAGGCAACGCAAACATCTTCAAAATGGATTTGCGGTCGCGGCAGACGACCCGCTTGACCAACACAGCCGCCATTGATACGAGCCCGTCTTTCTCTCCGGATAGCGGCCGTATCGTTTTTGAATCCGATCGGGGGGGCTCACAGCAGCTTTATGTGATGAGTGCAGCTGGCGGCCAGGCTCAGCGTATTTCCTTCGGCCCGGGGCGCTACTCGACACCGGTCTGGTCTCCGCGGGGCGACCTGATTGCCTTTACCAAGCAGCACCAAGGCCGGTTCATGATCGGTGTGATGCGGCCGGATGGCAAAGGCGAGCGGATTCTGACAGAGGGATATCACAACGAAGGACCAGCCTGGGCTCCGAATGGCCGGGTTCTGGTGTTCTTCCGTGATACGCCGGGCGCGAACGGAGGTCCGCAGGTCTGGACCGTCGATTTGACCGGCTACAATGAACAAAGGCTGGAAACACCGGCATTTGCATCAGATCCGTCTTGGTCGCCATTGATCGACTGAGACAACGAATAACGAAGTGTTTACCAGCCTTATTGAGAGCGCATTAACCGACTTTGGCTAGAAAGCGTTTACCAAAATGTGGGGGCGCATTTGGAAAGCCGGTTTAGCGGGCTGGGGTAAGGAGACAGGAATGTTCAATATGGTGAGTGCCTCCAACGGGGCGCGGTGGATTGCAGTCTGTTTTGCAGTCCTATTTGCCGCAGCGTGCGCGCAAACCAAGCCGGACGGGTTGGCGACCAACGTCAAGCCGGGGACCGGGCAGGATTTCGTGGTGAATGTCGGGGATCGGGTGTTCTTTGAAGAAGACCAATCCACCCTGAATTCGCAGGGGCAGGCCACGCTTGCCAACCAGGCAAAGTGGCTTCAACGGTACTCGCAGTACACGATTACCGTGGAAGGCCATGCTGATGAGCGCGGTACACGCCAATACAACATCGCACTTGGTGCAAGGCGTGCGCAGGCCGCACGCGATTACCTCGTATCCCAGGGTGTTTCTGCCTCCCGGATCAAAACGATTTCGTATGGCAAAGAACGGCCAGTTGCCGTTTGTAATGACAACAGCTGCTGGTCTCAGAACAGGCGGGCAGTGACCGTGCTGAACAACGCGACCAACTGATCAGTGTCCGAATAACGCTAAAATCGCCGGGTTCAGCCCGGCGTTTTTATTTGCCCTGAGCAAAAACACGCCCTTTCCCGGTTTGTTTGTCAAAATTTGGCCGAACTCGGAGCGCCATTTGCGCTAGAATTCAGCGTGTGGCCATACGGGTGAGAACCTCTCCCTGCCAATCTGGTGGCTTTCCATTTATCGGTATTGGTATATGACAAGTGGCTGCACAGCGGAGGGACGAATGAAACAATTTTACAGGCTGGTATGCCCTGTATTGGCCGTAATGCTCATCTCAGTGGCAACGCCATCTCATGCGCAGCTTTTCGGAAAACGGAATGACGATTCCAGTGTCCGTATCGGTCAGTTGGAAGAACAAATTCGGGTTTTGACCGGTCAAATCGAGCAAATGGCGTTTCAAATGCGTGAATTGCAAGATCAAATGCGCCGGATGCAGGAAGACAACGAATACCGTTTTCAGCAGCTTGAAGGTGGGACCCCCGGCAAACGGTCGGACGCTTCTCCTGGGCTGGCGCCGGATGGCACACCTCAGTCTGGAAGCCTGGTCGCACCCGGCGGCGGATTTGCAACCCTTCCTGCCGATGGCTCTGGAGACGGAGATTGGTCCCAATCGGGCGGATATGAAGCCGGTACAGGCGTTCCTTCGAACGGACCGATTGATTTGTCGTCTCTGGCACAAGGTCAAGTCGTGCCACCCGGAGCCGCTTCAGACTCCACACCCAGCCCTGAGTTTTCGACAGACGATGACCAGATTGCCGGTATCATTGGAAGTGGTGACCCGCGGACGGACTACGACCGCGCGTATTCCATGGCAGTGAATGGAGATTATGCTGCGGCTGAGGCCGGATTTCGCACATTCCTGGAAAGTTATCCAGACAATCAGCTGGCGGCCAATGCGCAGTATTGGCTCGGCGAAAGCCTCCTGGCCCAGCAGAACTATCGCGAGGCTGCGGACGCGTTTTTGAAAACCTACCGGGATCATCCCGGCAATTCAAAAAGTCCGGACAGTTTGCTGAAACTCGGAGTTTCGTTGCGCGGGCTCGGTGAAACCGATGTTGCTTGCGCGACGTTTTCCGAACTCTTGAGCAAATTTCCAAATGCTGCGCCGGCGGTTTTGTCACAAGCGCGGGATGAACGCCAAAGTGCCCAGTGTTCGTAACCAGCCGGATCCCTATTCCGGGCTCACTGACCGGGAAATTGACCAACTATTTCATTCATTAAACAACTTTTCAAAGATTGCTCTTGCTGTCTCTGGCGGTGGAGACTCAGTTTGTCTGCTGATTGCCTTTTGTGAATGGCGATCGAGACAAAACTGGGAAGGTGCTTGCGAGGTGGTCGTTGTTGATCACAAGCTGCGTCCAGAAAGCTCTCAAGAGGCGTGCTTTGTTCGGGAATTGAGCGAACAATATGGTTTGCACTGCCATATCTTGAAATGGACGGAAGACAAGCCGGTAACAGGCCTTCAAGAGGCTGCGCGCGACGCGCGATACCAACTGATCGCAAAACAGACTGCTGTGTCGGATTTTGAAGCCGTTCTTCTCGCGCATCATCTCGATGACCAGGCTGAAACGTTTCTCGATCGTTTGACCCGTGGAAGCGGATTAAACGGGCTTGGCGCCATGGCTTCAGATGAACCTGAAGGACCCGCCGGACTTCGTTTGCTGCGCCCTTTTCTCGGTGTGCCCAAAAGCCGTCTTTTGGCGACCTTGGAAGACCGGGGTCAAAAATGGTGTGAAGATCCTTCCAATAAGAGCTTGAAGTACAAGCGCAGCCGTTTGCGGTCGATTTCGAGCACTCTCGCGGAAGAGGGTTTGTCGCCGAGTCGAATTGCCATAACAGCACGGCAGCTTAGGCGTGCGCGCGAAGCTCTGGAAACGGTCCTTGCGGAGCTTTTTCGTCTGCATGTCGAGGAACATCAGGCAGGGCCCGTCAAGACTTCGACGCTGATGTTGCGCGCTCAGTCAGAAGAATTCAGGCTGCGTTTGCTCATACTCATGATCGAGCGGGTGACTGGCCGGGTTTATCAGCCGAAGCTGCGAAAGATCGAAGCCCTCGATCACTGGATTTTGAACAACAAGGTAGGGCGCCAAACACTGGGAGGAGCCGTTCTGGAAATGAAACGGGATACTCTATTTGTTTGGAAAGAAATCGGCCGATCACCACCTGTGGTTCTTGAGAACCTCTGTGGGGAGGGGAAATGGGACGCCCGCTATCTGTTCGATGTTCAAGCCGCCGGGGGGGCGCCGCCGAACGGTATGACAGTCAGCCTCGGCCCGCTGTTTAATGCGCCGGTCGACCGGCGGCAAATTTCCTGGCCAAATGGGTGGCCAAAGGATGCGTTTGAAAGCGCGCCGGTTTTCTGGATTGGCAATGGACCTGTTGGAGTTCGGTCTGCGGCCTCTTTGATTTGGCATGATGCGCGGCGCGGCGGGTACGAAATTTCACTTCAGCGGATCCCCGTTCCGGCAAAATTGGCCGGTAACTATAGGACCGATCTTGAGGGGTCTTAGGATTTCCGCGGTTTTCGCGGGCGCAAACATCTGTTAGGGGTGTCTCTTAAGAAAATAGTCAGTGTGCATGCGCAATATGGCGCACCACCTTGGCATAGGGCTATGGGCGACCTATCTTCGCTGAAAGAAATGTAACCGCGCGCATTCTAAAAAAGTCGCGTCGGGCGGTTAAGGGATAGAAATGAACGCACATTTTCGCAACTTCGCGCTCTGGGTGATAATCGCCCTTCTGCTGATCGCTTTGTTCCAGCTGTTTCAGAGCCCAACACAGAACAGTGCAACGGACGAGATCGCTTTCTCCGAGTTCATGAATAAAGTCGATCGCGGCGATGTGCGATCGGTGACAATTCAGGAACAGAAGATCTCGGGCAGCTCGACGACGGGTCCGTTCCAGACGTACGCGCCCGAAGGTGCGCAATATGTCGAAGAACTCCGCACCAAAGGCGTGTTGATCAACGCGCGTCCGCCGGCCGAAAGTTCACCGCTCCTCGGCGCGCTGTTCTCTTGGCTTCCAATGCTGATCATTCTTGGCATCTGGATTTTCGTGATGCGGCAGATGCAAGGCTCCGGTGGCAAAGCCATGGGCTTCGGCAAGTCCAAGGCGAAACTGCTAACTGAAGCGCACGGACGGGTCACATTCGAAGACGTTGCCGGCATCGACGAAGCGAAGGAAGATCTGCAGGAAATCGTCGAATTCTTGCGCGATCCGCAAAAATTCCAGCGGCTCGGGGGTCGGATTCCGCGCGGCGTGCTGTTGGTCGGCCCCCCAGGTACTGGTAAAACCCTGACCGCCCGAGCGGTAGCAGGTGAAGCAAACGTACCGTTCTTCACGATTTCCGGCTCTGACTTTGTAGAAATGTTTGTCGGCGTAGGCGCCAGCCGCGTCCGCGACATGTTCGAGCAAGCCAAGAAGAACGCACCTTGCATCATCTTTATCGATGAGATTGACGCCGTTGGCCGTCACCGCGGTGCAGGTCTTGGTGGTGGTAATGATGAGCGCGAGCAGACGCTCAACCAGCTTCTCGTCGAGATGGACGGCTTTGAGCCTAACGAGGGCATCATCATCATCGCGGCCACCAACCGTCCGGATGTTCTTGATCCTGCTCTTCTGCGCCCTGGTCGTTTCGACCGTCAGATTGTTGTTCCGAACCCGGACGTGACTGGCCGAGAAAAGATCCTCAAGGTTCACATGCGCAAAGTGCCACTGGCTCCGGATGTTGATGTACGCACACTGGCACGCGGCACACCGGGTTTCTCGGGCGCAGATCTCATGAACCTTGTTAATGAGGCCGCCCTCCTTGCGGCGCGCCGGTCCAAGCGATTGGTCACGATGGCCGAGTTCGAGGACGCCAAGGATAAGGTCATGATGGGTGCAGAGCGCCGCACCTTGGTGATGACTGAGGAAGAGAAGAAGCTGACGGCCTACCATGAAGCTGGTCATGCTCTGGTGGCTCTTCATCAGGAAGCTTCTGATCCCATCCATAAGGCGACAATCATCCCGCGCGGTCGCGCGCTAGGCATGGTCATGCGGTTGCCCGAAAAAGATCAGGTATCCTTGACACGTGCCAAGTGTAAGGCCGACCTGGCCGTAGCGATGGGTGGTCGCGTGGCCGAAGAAATGATCTTCGGATATGAGAAGGTGACCTCAGGTGCATCTGGCGACATCCAGATGGCGACCAAACTTGCCCGCGCGATGGCAACCCAATTCGGTATGTCCGACAAGCTTGGTCCGTTGCTCTACGGTGAGAACCAGGAAGAGGTTTTCCTCGGCCATTCCGTTGCGAAAAACCAGAGCGTTGCGGATGAGACCCAGAAGATTGTCGACGCTGAAATCAAATCCTTCGTTAACCAGGGATATGAGACAGCGAAGAAGATCCTTGGTGATCATGAGGACCAGTTGCACAGCATTGCGAAAGGTCTACTCGAATACGAGACGCTTTCCGGCGATGAGATCAAGGATCTTCTCGATGGCAAGCCGCCGGTGCGCGACACTGATGATGATCAGCCGATCGGTCGTTCCTCTGCGGTGCCGAAAGCGGGCGCAAAGCGCGGCGGCGATGAGCCGAGCGGCGGCATGGAGCCTCAGCCTCAGGCCTAAAACGCTCCTCTATTGAACAATTAAAGTGCCCGGTGTCTCACCGGGCATTTTTCATGTGTTTGGATAGATATGAACTGGCTGCCGGTGGTAACATTTGCTCATAAGATGTGACACACGGCGCCGGTAATCTCGGTTACAACGACAAAGATTCGAAAACGACAAGGTTTGGTTTATGCGCAAGTTCTTTGGCACCGACGGTATTCGCGGACAGGCGAATGCCTATCCTATGACTGCGGAAATGGCTCTTAAGATCGGCATGGCGGCGGGCCTGGTGTTTAAGAATGGCGGTCATCGCCATCGTGTTGTCATCGGAAAAGACACAAGACTGTCCGGTTACATGCTGGAAAATGCGCTGGTGGCAGGTTTTACATCGGTCGGTATGGATGTTTTCTTGCTCGGGCCTCTTCCAACCCCAGCCGTTGCGATGCTGACCCGTTCTTTACGTACGGATCTTGGTGTCATGATCTCCGCGTCTCACAATCCCTTCCAGGACAATGGCATCAAGTTCTTTGGGCCTGACGGATTCAAACTGAGTGACGATATCGAGAAGTCCATTGAGGAACTCGTCGAAAGCGATCTGACACCGCATCTTGCAGGCGCTCAGGAGCTTGGACGGGCCAAACGAATTGACGGGGCTCAAGAGCGCTACATTGAAACAGCAAAGCGCACCCTGCCGCGTAAGATGAGCCTTGAAGGCCTGCGGGTCGTTGTCGATTGCGCCAATGGCGCGGCTTACAAAGTTGCGCCGGATGCCCTTTTTGAGCTCGGTGCGGATGTAATCCGGATGGGCGTGTCTCCGGACGGGTTCAACATCAACAAGGACTGCGGTTCGACCTCCACAGATGCATTGTCCAAGAAGGTGCATGAAGTGCGCGCCGACATCGGTATCGCTCTTGATGGCGATGCGGACCGGGTGATTATCGTAGATGAAAACGGAAACGTCGTTGACGGTGACCAGTTGATGGCAGTGGTTGCCCAATCCTGGCAAGCCAATGGCCGCTTGGCAGGCAGCGGTATTGTTGCAACTGTTATGTCCAATCTTGGGCTGGAACGGTATTTAGGGGATCTGGGGCTCGGACTTGAGCGCACGAAAGTCGGCGACCGTTATGTGGTTGAACATATGCGCGCCAATGGCTTCAACGTGGGTGGGGAGCAGTCTGGCCATATTGTGCTGTCGGACTTCGCGACCACGGGTGACGGTCTGATCGCGGCACTTCAGATTATGGCTTGTATCAAGCAGCAGGATAAACCTGTGTCAGAAGTTTGCCGCCGGTTTGAACCTGTTCCGCAAATCCTGAAAAACGTCCGTTACAAAGGCGGCGCGCCGCTCCAGCATTCCGAGGTAAAATCTGCGATTGAGGACGGCGAAGCCCGTCTCGGTACATCCGGCCGTCTCGTGATCAGGGCTTCCGGGACAGAACCTTTGATTCGGGTTATGGCTGAAGGTGATGATGCGGATTTGGTTAAACAAGTTGTGAACGATATTGCCGGGGTTGTTGCGTCTTCCGCTGCGTAGCGCCTGCACCCTCTGAGATTCACTTACGTTCTTAACAATAAAGCCAGCTGATTCAGCTGGCTTTTTTAATGTTTGGTAACAAGCAAGGCATAGGGTTTACCATTCATTTACGTAAAAAAACTCGGTTAAAGAACACAGTTAAGTCAACCTTAATGAATACGCGTCATTTTTGGCCTTGAGATTGGTGTGTCGGCAATGAAATGCAGACGCTACATCGAAAGAGGACGAAGACATGGATAAATTTTTTAAACGTTTGTCTTTGACCGGCTTTGCTGTTGTGCTGTCCACTGCGGGTTTTGCAGCAGACTTGCCGACGCCGGTCATTGAACACGTTCCGGTCGCTCCTGCGGCCGTTGGCGGTTTCTACTTGCGCGGTGATATCGGCTACAAGGTCTACGGCGACCCCAGTGGAAGTTTCAGCGACTCCGCGATCGGTGGGCTGCGCTATGAGCGCGAAAGCCTCGACAACACCTGGATGATTGGCGCAGGTGTCGGTTATCAGTTCAACCGCTACTTCAGAAGTGATGTCACGGTCGACTATGAAGCCAAGGCAACTGCAACCGGCTACGCGCCGTGTGGTGGCTGTGCGGCTGCAGGCCAATTCTCAACCGAGAAGGCCGATATCGACGTCTGGACCGTCATGCTGAACGGTTATGTCGATCTTGCGACCTGGAACCGGATCACACCTTATGTCGGTGCCGGTATCGGTGCGTCATACGTGAGCGCTAGCAACAAAACGTCCCTCAACCCGGACGGTACATTCTCGAGCTACGACGGCAGCAACGGCGATTGGAATTTTGCCTGGGCCTTGATGGCAGGTGCAGAATACGCTGTGACGCCGAATTGGAGCATCGATGCGGGTTACCGGTATAAGGACCTCGGCGAAGCAAAAACCGTTAAGCTTTATAACGTTGGCACCGGTGAATCCCGTGAAGTGTGGGAAGATCTGACCGCTCACGAGTTCCGCATTGGTGCGCGCTACACATTCAACTCACCTGCAGCGGCTCCGACATATTATCCAGCCGGCCCGATCACGAGCAATTTCTGATTATCCAGCAAACGTGTTGGCGAAAGGGCTGGTCATCGACCGGCCCTTTTTCTCGTCTTTTTCGCAATTGAATTGACGTAACTGCCGTTCGGCTTTATCCCCATAGGTGGGCCACCCCTCCCCAACGAGGGGCTCCTATCTGTGAGGGTAGACTTGAAATGAGCATAGTTATCTCCAAGCCGGACGTGCGTCCGGCCAATCCCAATTTTTCTTCTGGTCCCTGTTCCAAGCGTCCAGGCTGGTCGCTGGAAGCGCTTTCCGATGCGCCGCTTGGACGGTCACACCGCGCCAAGCCAGGCAAGGCCAAACTTGCGGAAGCCATTGAGCTGACACGCAAGGTGCTGAGCGTTCCAGCAGATTACCGCATTGGCATCGTTCCGGCCTCCGATACCGGCGCTGTTGAAATGGCCATGTGGTCATTGCTTGGTGCCCGGGGCGTCGACATGCTCGCCTGGGAAAGCTTCGGATCCGGTTGGGTGACCGATGTGGTCAAACAACTGAAGCTGGAAAATGTCCGCAAGATAGAAGCGCCTTATGGTGAGTTGCCGGACCTTTCGACGGTCGACTTTTCGAATGATGTCGTCTTCACATGGAATGGGACCACATCCGGCGTCCGTGTGCCGAACGCAGACTGGATACCCGCGAACCGCGAAGGTCTGACAATCTGCGATGCGACTTCGGCCGCATTCGCTCAGGAGCTGGATTTTGCCAAGCTCGATGTGGTGACGTTTTCCTGGCAAAAGGTGCTTGGCGGTGAAGCCGCCCATGGCATGCTGATCCTCAGCCCGCGCGCTGTCGAACGCCTTGAAACCTATTCCCCGGCTTGGCCCTTGCCGAAGATTTTCCGCCTGACAAAAGGCGGGAAGTTGATTGAAGGGATATTCCGCGGCGAGACGATCAACACCCCGTCTATGCTGTGCGTTGAAGATTATCTCGATGCTCTGAAATGGGCTGACGATCTCGGTGGTTTGGCCGGTCTTGTGGCGCGCGCTGACGGCAACCTTCAGGTTCTGGCTGACTGGGTTAATCAGACGTCTTGGGTCGATTTTCTGCCGAAGGATCCTGCCAACCGGTCCAACACGTCCGTCTGTCTGACCGTGGTTGATCCGGACATTCTAGCGCTGTCCGATGAGCAGCAGACCGCTTTCGCAAAGGGCATGGTTTCCCTGCTCGACAGTGAAGGCGTTGCTTATGATATCGGCGCTTACCGGGATGCACCATCCGGTCTTCGGATCTGGGCAGGGGCAACCGTTGAGTCCAGCGATCTGATAGCGCTGACCTCTTGGCTGGATTGGGCCTTCCAAACCGAAAAAGCGAAACACGCTCAGGCTGCCTGAGCCTGTTCTTTGAACAGCGAAGTCCAATGCCGGGCGGTACGCTGCCCGGTCAGGTATTGATGTCAAGGAGAGGCTCATATGGCCCCGAAAGTATTGATTTCTGACAAGTTGTCTCCAGCTGCCGTGCAGATCTTCAAGGATCGCGGTGTGGAGGCGGATTTCCTGCCAGATGTTGGCAAGGACAAGGAAAAACTGCGCGAGATCATCGGTCAGTACGATGGTCTGGCGATCCGTTCTGCCACGAAGGTGACAGAAAAAATCATTGCTGCAGCGGACAACCTGAAAGTTGTCGGCCGCGCAGGAATTGGCGTCGACAATGTCGACATTCCGAAGGCCACGGCACGCGGCATCATCGTGATGAACACGCCCTTCGGCAATGCCATCACGACGGCCGAACACGCGATTTCCATGATGATGGCGGTGGCCCGCCAAATCCCGGCCGCTGATGCGTCGACCCAGGCTGGCAAATGGGAAAAGTCCCGGTTCATGGGACGTGAGATCACTGGCAAAACCTTGGGCCTGATCGGCTGTGGAAACATTGGATCGATCGTCGCCGAGCGGGGTATCGGCCTCAAGATGAAGGTGATCGCCTTTGACCCGTTCCTGACGCCGGAACGGGCGCTTGCGCTCGGCGTCGAGAAGGTGGAACTGGAAGGGCTTCTCTCCCGGTCTGACTTCATCACGTTGCACACACCGCTCACTGATAAGACGCGGAACATCATTGATGTGGCCGCGATCGCCCAAATGCGGGACGGGGCTTACCTCATCAACTGTGCCCGCGGTGGTCTTGCTGATGAACAGGCTATCCGTGATGCACTTGATAGCGGGAAACTTGCGGGCGCCGCTTTCGACGTCTTTGTCGATGAACCGGCCAAGGAAAATGTGCTTTTCGGTGCGCCGAACTTCGTGTCCACACCGCATCTTGGAGCCTCAACGGAGGAAGCCCAAGAGAACGTTGCTCTGCAAGTTGCCGAGCAAATGTGCGACTACCTCTTGAGCGGTGCTGTCCGGAATGCACTCAACATGCCGTCAATCACGGCGGAAGAAGCGCCTAAACTGGCGCCTTTTGTCCGGTTGGCCGAGCAGTTGGGGTCTTTCGCTGGGCAGCTTACTGAAACCGGGATTGAGCGCGTTCGCCTGGAATATGCCGGTGCCGTCGCCGACATGAACGTTCAGGCGCTGACGTCGGCAGCACTCACTGGTTTGCTGACACCGCTTCTGCAGACCGTCAACATGGTCTCTGCACCCATCCTGGCGAAAGAAAGGGGCATGCAGATCGAAGAGGTCCGGCGGGACAAGCAAGGGGCGTATGAGACCTACATCCGCCTGACTGTGGAAACCGAGCGCCAAAGCCGCTCCGTTGCCGGGACGGTGTTCGCTGACGGCAAGCCTCGGATCATCCAGGTGAAGGGCATCAATATGGAAGCTGAACTCGGCGAGCACATGCTTTACATCACCAACGAAGACAAACCGGGCTTTATCGGTCACCTTGGGATGGAATTGGGCAACAACGAGGTAAATATTGCGACTTTCAACCTTGGCCGGACAGCGCCGGGAGAGGAAGCGATATGTCTCGTTGAAGTGGATGCTCCGGTCTCAAAAGAGGTCATGGCCAGATTGGAGACGGTCTCCCATGTGAAGCAAGTCAAGCCGCTTCGCTTTTGACACCAATGGCGCCCGGATGAAAAGTCATCCGGGCGCTTGCTATTTTGCGGACGTGGATACTGGTTTGAAACGGGCGAAGAGCCGCCCATCAAGAACGACCAACCCACTTAACAAGAGTGCGAAGCCGGCAAGTTGGATCGCCGACAGTTCCTCGCCCAACAAAAGCCAGCCAAAGAACAAGGCGCTGGCTGGCACTAGAAGCGTGACCAGCGAAGCGTTGGTCGCGCCAGCTTCGGCTAGAAGCCGGAAGTACATCAGGTAAGCAAGTGCAGTCGCGAAAATCCCGAGCGCGAGAACGTTGAGCCAGGCAATGACGCTTGGATCCGCCACGCTCCAAGAACCGGATGCGAACAGAGCGATCGGGGCCATGATCAGGGTTGACCCGGACAATTGACCAGTTGCCGAGATCAGGGGCGGGAGGCCTTTGAAGCGTTTTGCAAAGGTTGCTGCAAAGGCATAGGACAGCGCCGCTCCCAGACATGCAACCTGAGCCCATAATGGGTCTGAGACTATGCCGGACAAACTGCCGGAGAGCATGGTTGCGACGCCGGCGATTCCGAGAAGAATTCCGGCGATCTTGTGAATGCCGAGAGTTTCCTGGCGGAACAAAACGCCTGCTACCAAAACGGTGAAGACCGGTGTCGTTGCGTTGAGGATAGACGCAAGACCTGCACCGATCACTGTCTGTCCTGCAAAGAGCAGCGAAAACGGGATAACGTTGTTCAAGAGGCCCATGGCCAGAAACGAGGCGGCCATCTTGATAGGAAACTGCTTCAGGGTGCCTTGGGCCCAGAGCACAAGCCAGAGTGCGAGGCAGGCGGACGCGACGCGGAAAAATACCAGCATCAGCGGAGGGATTTCGGCAACCGCAACCTTGGCAAAGATAAACGATCCGCCCCAAATCGCGCCGAGACAAATCAGCAAGATCCAATGCTGCAATTTCATGTGGGAGCTCCAACCAGGTGAATGTCTCCCGGGTACCATGTGTTTTCGGTTCCCGACACCCGAAAACCGAGCGAATGTTGGACGTTCAGGCTTGTCTTGCACAGCGATAAAACGAACAAGAACCGGAATTGAGGAGAGTTTGTTCGGTCGCTTGCGCAATTCTTCAATTAAATGGCTGGGAAGACTCGCGCGGCAAACCAATCCTGTCTATAGTCCGCGCCGTTTGCCCCGGGGCCTTGTCCGGGGCTTGTTGTGTTGGCGTCAAGGACGTCACGAACCTGCTTTAGGAGAGCAAAAGCTAGATGGCGAATGTGGTTGTTGTCGGTTCGCAATGGGGTGACGAAGGCAAAGGCAAGATTGTCGACTGGTTGTCGGAACAAGCTGATGTCATTGTAAGGTTCCAGGGCGGACACAACGCTGGACATACACTCGTTATTGACGGTGTGAGCTACAAGCTCTCCTTGCTGCCATCCGGTGTGGCCCGGCCGGGCAAATTGTCTGTGATCGGCAATGGTGTTGTGCTGGATCCACATGCGTTGGCCGAAGAGGTCAAACGGCTCGGCGAGCAAGGCGTTGTTGTTACGCCTGAAAGCCTGCGGGTGGCTGAGAACGCAACCTTGATCCTGTCTTTGCACCGGGAACTGGACGCTCTTCGTGAAAACTCCAACACCGGCACCAAGATCGGCACAACAAAACGCGGTATTGGCCCGGCATACGAAGATAAGGTCGGCCGCCGTGCGATCCGTTTGATGGATCTGAAAAACCTTACAACGCTTCCGGCGAAAATCGACCGGCTTCTAACCCACCACAATGCTTTGCGCAGGGGGCTCGGGCAGGATGAAATCTCAGCGGATGTCATTTTCGAAGAACTGTCCAGCGTTGCAGATCAGGTTCTGCCTTACATGGACAAAGTCTGGTACTTGCTCGACGAGCAACGCCGTCAAGGCAAACGGATCCTCTTTGAAGGGGCTCAAGGCGCACTTCTCGACATCGACCATGGGACATACCCGTTCGTGACATCGTCCAACACGGTGGCCGGGCAGGCTGCGACCGGCTGTGGCCTTGGACCAGGGTCGGTGGACTATGTTCTCGGTATTACGAAGGCGTACACCACGCGTGTGGGCGAAGGGCCTTTCCCGACTGAACAAGAAAACGAAGTTGGTGAGTTTCTCGGGACCCGTGGTCACGAGTTCGGCACGGTGACCGGCCGTCGCCGCCGTTGCGGCTGGTTTGATGCGGTTCTTGTGCGTCAGACCGTTTGTACGTCCGGTATCAACGGGATCGCGCTGACCAAGCTTGATGTTCTGGATGGTCTTGAGGAAATCAAGATCTGCGTTGGCTACGAACTCGACGGCGAGCGCATCGACTATCTTCCAGCGTCACAAGGCGCCCAGGAACGGGTCAAGCCGATATATGAGAGCATGCCGGGCTGGAAAGAATCCACCGAAGGTGCGCGGACTTGGGCTGAGCTTCCGGCGCAAGCGATCAAATACGTACGGCATGTTGAAGAGCTGATCGGTGCACCGGTCGCGATCTTGTCGACCAGTCCGGAACGCGATGACACAATTCTTGTGCAGAATCCTTTCCAAGACTGAGCGAATTGACGTAAACAAGACAATATCAAAGATGCTTAGAGTGCGTTGCGAATCGCTACGCACTCGGCAGCTTTTGAAGTCCGGGGTCTCCGGCATCAAAAGCAAGATGGAACGACAATTGTGCGCGTCTCGCGCGATCTGATAGGCGAAAAACTCTTCGAAAGCTTGGTATAAGTCACGAAGAAGTCGCGAATCTGATCCAGGAGACGCAGGAGCGCAGTTGGCCGGTAGGCAGGAAGATGGCTGATTACTATTCGATATTAAAGAAAACGATCGCGTCCTTGCCCGAAAGCAATGGTGCAGCGCGGCGCAGCGTTTACAGCCGTGCGCGCAATGCCATCGTGAATCAGCTCAAGGCCTATGAGCCGCCACTGTCGCCATCGGAAATCACAGCAGAACAACTTCGTCTGGAAGAGGCAATCCGGAAGGTAGAGGCGGAAGCTGCCCGAGAAAGCCTGGGATTGCAGCCATCTACGCCGCCAGCGCCTGCCACCCCAGCTGCACCGCCGGTTCGCGAGCCGGAGCCAGCGCCTTCGATCCCGGCGGCCACCACGACTTCTCCAGTTGAGACTTCGGCGCCATCTGCACCGCCAGTGTCGTCTCCGGAGCCGTCTGCCTATCCAGTCGAGGAGCCAGCAAGTGCTCCTTCGTCCGATGCTTCATATGACAGCCCGCCACAAGCCGCGCCTCTATCAGGAACGACTGGTTCAAGTCTGGCTGAGCCCGAAGGTCCGGTATCCTCACCTGAGACACCTCCGGCCTATGACCCTGTTTCAGTCGAACCGGCTCCGGTCTCGGATGATCAAGTCTCTCAAACAGAACCGCTCTTTGAAGATGAGGTGGTTCAGCCGCAGACCGGAACAGCAGGCTTAACAGACGCCCCAGTATCGTCCCGCGCCAGCCGTTCAAGATCGTCTGCTTCAGCGGCGCTTCGCGGTTCGGACGAAAAAAGCCGGACAGTGCCGATTGCAGCTGCTGCTGTGGTTGCCGTTCTGGTTTTTGGAGCCGCTGCCTATTTCTTCTTGTCCGGGCCGTCTGATGAGGCTGTGACCGACTCCGCACCGGCTGTTTCACAAGAGCCGGAAACAACGGCTGTTACCGAACCAGCGGCACCCGTCGAAGATACCGTGGCCGCATCCTCGGAAGATGCAGACGAGGCGAGCAAGAACACTGATCGTCTTTTGAATGAGACCGATGCAAATGTGGTAGCACCTGATGCGCGCGCAGTGACAACTACGACCATCAACCCGCAAGAAACCGCACCGGGAACTGTTGCTCAGCCGTCGATCGTGACGAATGTGGAAAGCACCCCATCTGCCGATGTTGATACGCCAGCTGCGGATAGCGCCGAGGTAAGTCAGGGCGTTCAGCCGGATAGTCTTGCTGCAGTGAGCCCAGAGCAATCCGAACCGGCACCGGCAGCTCAGGTGCCGGCTTCCGGAGCGCAACGTTCCATCCTTTATGAGGAAGGGGCAGATGCCAGCTCTACCGGTACTGCGGCTCAAGGTGCCGTCATCTGGACACTTGGCGAAGAGACCGATCTTGGCGGTGAAGCGCAGTCTGTCCTCTCCGCTGCCGTCGAAATTCCGGAGCGGGATATCAAAGTCGATATCCGTATCAAGCCCAACGATGATACGTCCCTGCCGGCAAGCCATCTTGTTGAGATCAAATATGAACTTCCAGAAGGGTTTTCCGGCGGTGATATCGTCAATGTTCCCGGCTTGGTCATGAAGCCGACCGAGGAAGCGCGCGGCGATGCCTTGATCGGGGCATCCGTGAAGGTCTCTCCCGGCTTTTTCTGGATTGCGTTGTCCAGCTTGCCCAATGAGCAACAACGCAATTTGGCACTTCTGCGTGAGCGTGGCTGGATCGACATCCCGATGCTTTATGAGAATGGCAAACGCGGCATTCTTACGCTCGAGAAGGGCCCGATCGGCGAAGATGCCGTTGAAAAGGCAGTCACTGCCTGGCAAGCCGGCTAAGCAGATCCAGCATCTTGCGTTTTTAGCGTGTGCTCCGCAGTTTCTCTTGCAATTTGTAAATTGGCGGGGCATTGTCCCGCTTGGTCCGAGGGGTGTTCCGGTTTCCGGAACTGAGATGGCATCGCGCCGAACCCTTAGAACCTGATCCGGGTCATGCCGGCGAAGGGACGGAAACCTTAGCCTCTTCCCGGATCTCCAGTGTCATTTTCGGCTTTGCTGAAGGCAGGAGATCCTTATGTCTGCTTATGCGCTAATGCGTGGGGCACACGCTGTACAACAGCTTTCTGCCCTTTATAGAAACACAAAACCATGGGCCATCCCGGTAGGGAGCGGCGATCTATGACGGTTTTGGTTTTCCTGCTGAAACGCTGTGCCGGCGTTGCGGTCGCCGTTTTCATTTGGGCGGCCTTGGTCCGTTTCTTTGAAATTCCGCCGTATATGCTGCCCGGCCCTGAGCGTGTTTTTGTTGCGTTTCAGAACCAAGGCCTGTTTCTCCTGCACCATGCAAGCATCACCTTTTCCGAGACACTTCTCGGCTTCGTCTTTGGGGTCGCTGCAGGTTGCCTTTTGGCGATCCTGATTTGGGTGTTTCCTGTGGCCAAACGGGCGATTATGCCGACGATCCTCGTCACCCAGGCCTTGCCCGTTTTTGCGATCGCGCCGATCCTCGTTTTGTGGCTCGGATTTGGCCTAGCCTCCAAAATTGTCATGGCGGTTTTAGTGATCTTCTTTGCCGTGACCTCCACGTTCTATGATGGGCTGCGCCGTCTTGATCCGGGGCTTTCGGACCTCAGCCGCCTTTATCGTGTGTCTCGCCTCAAGGAACTTTGGGTGTTCCGGCTGCCGTCTGCCATGCCTGCCTTGGCGTCCGGCTTGAGGATCGCGGCTGTTTTCGCGCCAATCGGTGCGATTGTTGGAGAGTGGGTTGGCGCGAAGGGCGGGCTCGCTTTCATCATGCTTCAAAGCAACGCAAGGATGCAGACGGACGTGATGTTTGCCGCGCTGATCCTGCTCGCTCTCATGGTTCTGTCATTGCGGTTCGCCGTAGACCATTTCACCCGGTTTCTTGTTCCTTGGCAGGTTGAAGACTGATCTGCTTTTCCTTGGAGGATTGAATGAAAAAAACACTGCTCTCTGCCGCTTTCGCAGCCACTCTGTTTGCGTCGGCACCGGTACAAGCAGCTGAAAAGCTGACGGTCTTGATGGATTGGTTCGCCAATCCCGACCACGCACCGCTGATCACCGCACAAGCGATGGGATTCTTTGAGGCAGAAGGTCTGGATGTCGAATTGATAGAACCTGCCGACCCCGCGATGCCGCCGAAACTGGTTGCAGCAGGACAGGGCGACATTGCCATTTCCTATCAGCCCACCTTGCACGCCCAGATCGAGGAAGGACTTCCGCTCAAGTGGATCGGAACGCTCGTAGAGACACCATTGAACTCCCTGATCGTCCTCAAAGACGGTCCAATCAAGGAATTGAAAGACCTGAAGGGAAAGAAGATCGGATTTTCGGTGTCCGGATTTGAAGACGCCATGCTTGGCCAGATGCTGCGGTCAGTCGATCTCAGTGTCGACGATGTCGAGCTGATCAACGTCAACTTTGCTTTGTCACCGTCGCTGATGTCCGGCCAAGTCGACGCGGTCATTGGTGCTTACCGGAATTTCGAGCTCACTCAGATCGAGATTGAAGGCAAGGAAGGCAAGGCGTTCTATCCGGAAGAGAACGGTGTGCCGATTTTTGACGAGCTGATCTACGTTGTTCACAAGGACAGGACGGATGATCCGCGCTACGCAAAATTCATGGCGGCCATCGAAGCGGCCACGATTTTCCTGACGAACCATCCGGACGAAGCCTGGAACGCGTTTATCGAAGCCTACCCGAACCTGAATGACGAGCTGAACAAACGCGCCTGGGCCGATACGCTGCCGCGTTTCGCAAAACGCCCGGCAGCCCTCGATGAAGGCCGCTATCAGCGTTTTGCGGAGTTCATGGCTGAAAATGACCTGATCTCTAAAGTGGTTCGTGTCGATACCTATGCGGTCGAGATCCGCTGATTACCACTAACTTCTTGAAAATCAGCAGCGCGGTGTCTCAGGATGCCGCGCTGCTTTCGTCTTGCGCCAAGGGCAGGTCTGCAATTCGAGCGGCAAACGGGGTGTAAAAGCTGCTGAGCCGTGAGGCGGACTGCTGGGCGGCAGTGAGAGCACCATGTGCGGCAGTTACATTGCCTGCTTCGATCGCTCTTATAAGTGAATCGTGAGTTTGAGCGAGCTTCTGAAAGTCCTCGGATTTTGCGTAGTTCTCGTCGCCCAACAGCGCAAACAGTGTAACGGTTTCGCTTTTACCCTTGAGAGAAATCTCGCCGGCTTCCAGGTAGGCCAGCTCCGGTGCCTGCTTTCTTGTCTCTTCCGAGACGAGGAGATCTGCGCCCACCGCCTTGCAACTTGATTCAATCCTCGATGCCACGTTTACCGCATCGCCGATCACCGAATAATTGAACCGGTGCTCTGAGCCCATATTGCCAACGCAGGCATCGCCACTGTTCAGACCTATGCCGATCTGAACCGTCTGTGCTTTCAATCCGCGCGCCTTGAAACCAAATGCGTCTTTTTCATTCAGTTCATCGACAATTCTAAGCATAGCGAGACTGGCCCGGCCTGCTTTTTCTGCGTGGTCCGGCACGGGTATTGGGGCATTCCAGAACGCCATGATGCTGTCACCGATATACTTGTCGATCGTTCCCCCTTCGGCCTGGATGGCATCGGATAGCGGAGAGAGCAGAGTATTGAGGAAGGTAACGAGCTCTGTGGGCGTCAGTTGCTCGGAGATTGGCGTGAACCCGCGAATGTCCATGAACAGAATGGTCATTGGCCGTATCTCACCACCCAGCGTCAGTTGTTCCGGCGCCTTCTCCAGCTGCGTCACAAGATCCGGAGAAAGGTATTGGCTGAATGCCTGCCGGACAAAACGCTTTTCACGTTCAGTCAGAAAATAGAGCATGACCGTTGCTGCCGCGAAGACAAGAAAAACCGACAAGCTTGGGTATATCGGGTCGATGAGAAGCCCTTTCTCCAAAAAGAGGTAGAAAGAACCGCCGATCAGCACTGTGGCAACAATACCGCCAAGCAAGGCTGTTCCAAGGCTGCCAATGATGGGCAAGATGAGAATGAAAACCGCACCAACCAAAAAAGTCGTGAGTGTCTCCAGGCCACTTGCCCAATCAGGCCGGGTTAGAAACTGACCGTTGATGATTTGCTCAAGCGCCTGAGCATGCACTGCCACACCTGGAACCAGTTCACCGATCGCGGTTGCTCGGATATCACGGAGGCCTGCCGCAGACGTGCCGACCAGCACAATTTGCCCTTCGATCAAAGGCGCAAGTACGCGATATTGCTCCGGTTTAAAAAAATCCATCGCCCGGACATATCGATCTGATTGGTCCGGTGTGTAATGGACCCACATTTCCCCCGCAGCTGTTGTTGGAACTTCAAAAGCACCAATTTTAAGGTCGGCTATTGCTGGAGTGCCGCTGTCCACTTCGCCGCTGGCACTGGTCGTTCGGACTATCAAGCCGCTGGCTCCCTGGGCCACCCGAAGGGCTTCTGTGATCAGGCCTGGATAAACGTTGGTTCCGTCGCTCGCAATCAATGGAATGCGGCGGATGACCCCGTCTCGGTCATCGAGGGAAACAGAAATCGATCCAATTCCGCTCGCTGTTTGTTGAAGTGCGTCGAGGCTCGGGACTGCGGCTGGGAAGGGCGGCAGGATCGTAACAGGATCTGCTCCCCCATAGGCAATGCCGGCTTTTTTCAAAGGCGTTCGGCCGGTTAACTGATCCGAGATCGCGAAGCCGAGAACAACCGGTGCGCTGGCTATTGTTGCGGCGAAACGTTCGTCATTGTCCGGCAGCTGTTGCAGAGCTTCCTGAACAATCGCTGGCGTCTCTGGGGGAAGGGAGGCACGAATTTGCGTTGGCGACGTTCGATCCGGTTCAGCGAAAACAACGTCGAATGCGATGGCGGCTGCGCCCATTTCAGTCAGGGTTTCGACCAGCTCGGCAACTTTGGTGCGTGGCCACGGCCATTGCCCGATTTCGGTGATGGAGGTCTCGTCAATGTCAACGATCCGAACTGGGGCAGGCATATACTCGCGCGGACTGAAACGTTGATAGTAATCGAATGTGAGCTCCCGAACGGCAACGAGAAAGTCCGGATTGGCAATCCGAAGCCCGGTCATGAGAATCAGGACGACGGTTGCGGTGAGCGCAACAAAACCGCGCCGTGAAAAAAAAGGGTCTATCCGAAACGCCATTGGTGCCTGATGTCTTGAAACTAACCAGCAGTGGTCCTGACCCTAGGGTGGTAAGGCGCCAAGGAGCAAGCTCAGACGGACCGGCAAACAAAAAACGCCGGGCGTTTTGCCCGGCGTTTCAGTAAATCTATGTCCCAGACGCTTACGCGGCTGGTTGTTGGTCAAGCGTGCGAGCACTGTTGCGGACCGCTTTTTGAACCTTTTCAAAAGCACGGACCTCGATTTGCCGCACGCGCTCCCGGCTGACGCCAAACTCTCCGGAAAGATCTTCCAGCGTCATTGGGTCCTCCGACAGCCGGCGGGCCTCAAAAATCCGGCGTTCCCGATCATTCAGAACGTCCATCGCGTCGCTGAGCATTTTGCGGCGCATGTCGAGTTCTTCCTGATTGGCAAGCAAGGTTTCCTGACTATCGCTTTCGTCTACGAGCCAATCCTGCCACTCGCCAGCATCTGCTTCCGCCCGGATCGGTGCGTTCAGGCTTGCGTCGCCGCCGAGGCGGCGGTTCATCGACACGACTTCTTCTTCAGAGACGCCGAGACGGGTCGCGATTTCCTGTACCTGGTGCGGCTTCAGATCGCCCTCTTCCAGCGCTTGTATCTTGCCCTTAAGGCGGCGCAGATTGAAAAACAGGCGTTTCTGGTTGGCTGTCGTCCCCATTTTGACGAGTGACCAAGAACGGAGAATGTATTCCTGGATGGCGGCCTTGATCCACCACATAGCATAGGTCGCCAAACGGAACCCTTTGTCGGGCTCAAAACGTTTAACGGCTTGCATGAGGCCAACGTTGCCTTCGGATACGACCTCGCCAATCGGAAGACCATACCCGCGATAACCCATGGCGATCTTGGCAACGAGGCGCAGGTGTGAATTTACAAGGCGCTCGGCAGCTTCCGGGTCTTCGTGCTCCTTGTACCGCTTGGCGAGCATGTACTCCTCCTGCGGCTGAAGCATCGGAAACTTGCGAATCTCATCAAGGTAGCGGCTAAGTCCGCCTTCCCCTGCAGTGAGTGTCGGTAAGTTCTGGGCCATTGAATGCACCCCCTCTCGTCGAAATCACCCGGTTCCCCACTTTGCCCCGCAGAGCGCAGGCGTTTGGCTGAGGCAACCAAGTTACAATGCGTGCCCTATCGGCACACGCGAACAGCTAATATAGGTTGAATTTAGCCGATTGCATGGCTTCAATGCGAATTGGCTTTCTAAAATTTTTGTAATCCGGATAAAAGATTTGCAAAATCATCGGGATATGGGCTTTCAAAGCGCAGCGTCTCGCCTGAAGCCGGATGCTCAAATGCCAACAGTCCAGCATGCAAAGCTTGCCGGGTGAAACCGCCGACAAGGCTCTTTATTGGCTCTTCCAACCGGTTGATTTTCGTCTTGAAGCCGGAGCCATAATCATCGTCGCCAAGCAATGGATGGCCAATATGGGCCATGTGGACCCGGATCTGATGAGTTCGGCCTGTCTCGAGTCTGCATTCCATGAGTGAGGCAAGTGGAGGCTGGTCCGCGGCGCCGAAACGTTCCTTGACCTGCCAATGCGTGATTGCATGACGTCCGCTCGTTTTCACAACCGCCATCTTCTGCCGGTTTGCCTGAGAACGGGCCAGGTTGGCATCAATCGTACCCTTGAGGCTGGATGGAGCCCCCCACACAAGCGCGGAATATGCGCGCTCCAGTGGTCCGGTGCGGCCATGATCTGCAAATTGTGCTGCTAGCCCTTGATGTGCCTGATCCGTTTTGGCGACGACTAGAAGCCCTGACGTGTCTTTGTCAATCCGGTGAACAATGCCGGGACGTTTCACCCCGCCTATTCCCGATAGGCTGTCACCGCAATGATGGATCAAGGCGTTGACCAGTGTGCCGGTCCAGTTGCCGGCGCCGGGGTGAACGACCAACCCAGCCGGTTTGTCGATTACGATGACATGTGCATCTTCGAAAACCACATTCAGCGGAATGTCTTCGCCTTTGGGATCCGGATCCTCCGGTTCAGGAAGATGCAAAGTAATCTCGTCACCTTCATTGACCCGGTATTTCGGCTCCCCTATTTTCGCGCCTCCGATGGAAACGTCGCCCGCCTTGATCAGTGACTGAATTCTGTTCCGGCTCAATGTTTCCAAATGCGATGCAAGGACGGCGTCTATCCGCTTCCCGGCGTCCTCAGGATCAACCGTTAAAATAAAATCCGCGTCAAAGCTGGCCGGATCGTCTTGGGAATTGTCTGTCATGTCTCAACCTGATTTCCGGGATGAAGGTCCGGAAGATGCCCCTTTAGATCCTGCGACCGAACGCGTTCAGGCAAAACTGAAGCGCCTGTTGCTCGGGTCGTCCCTGATCATGTTTGCCGGGTTTATCGCTGTCTTTGCAGCAATCCTTTACAAGATCAACACTTATGAGGCCGATCCATCTGAGGCCGCAATCGTTGAAACCCTAAATGTCGGTGCTGATGCCGAAGTACTGCAGGCAACGATATCCGAAGGGATTATGCTCGTTCTCGTGCGTGAAGGCACCACCACCGCCTTGCTCCGGTTTGATCCGCAAGATGGAAAATTGTTGGGCCGGACGGTTTTTGTCGGCCGGTAGTGGATATAGGCTGGTGGACTTCAAAAAAATGACTAAGGGGGCTTGCGTCCTGCTCTAACCCCCTTTATACGCACGGTCCTCGGCTTGAAACAAACAACTTTCAAGCCCCGCGCGCCCATCGTCTAGCGGTCTAGGACGCCGCCCTTTCACGGCGGAAACACGGGTTCGAGTCCCGTTGGGCGTGCCATTTTATTCTCATGACAAATTCAAACAAGCTGCTTAGTTACGCTAAGGAAAGCGTGGCTTTTATGCGAGAATTCGGCTATTGTTTGACCGAACTGAGGCAGGCGAAATCGGCAGTGATGCTGAGTTTTTTGCGTTTTGTAACCGTAACTTTGTCATTTCCGGCCTCTTGTGACACACATTACAGTCTGACAACGCCTTGGCAGGTATACATGTTCTCACTTGAACGAATATCTGAACAAGATCGGATCAACCGACCGGCGAACCAAATCGATGAGAGGACATGGAGATGTTCAAACACTTGATCGCCGTGCTTGCAATTGTACTCGCTGGCACCGCACCTGCACTTGCAAAACGCGTTGCTCTGGTTATCGGCAACGGCGCTTATGAACACACAATCGCACTGCCAAACCCGGCCAACGACGCTGAAGTCATGGCCGGTAAATTGCGCGGACTAGGTTTCGACGTTGTGTCCGGTATGGACCAATCCTACACGGACATGCGCCGGACGGTAATGGAATTCGCAAAAAAGGCCTATGGGGCCGACATTGCGCTTCTGTTCTATGCAGGCCACGGCATGCAGATCGCTGGCCAAAACCTTTTGATCCCGGTTGACGCGAAAATTGAAGACGAGACCTCGATTGATTTTGAGACAATCTCGGTCGACTTCATCATGCGCCAGATGTCGAAAGACGTGAAAGTGCAGATGGTCTTTCTTGACGCGTGCCGTGATAACCCCTTGGCCCGGACCTTGGCCCGCCGGATGGGGCCGAGTCGCTCCGGCGCCGTTGGGACAGGCCTCGCGGAGATCAAGGTCCAGGAAACCGGCGGTGAAGGCTCTGTGATTGCATTCTCAACCAGCCCGGGCGATGTTGCCCTCGATGGTGAAGGCAGCAACTCGCCGTTTACATCCGCTTTGATCCGCCACATCGACACCCCGAACGCATCCATTCAAACTGTCATGACACGGGTTACTGGCGATGTTTATGACGCAACTGAAAAGCGTCAGCGCCCTTGGGTGAACGCCTCCCTGATCGGCGAAGTTTTCTTGAACAAACAGAGTGATGCCGGATCTCAACAAGTTGCGAGCCTTGGTGACACCGCCAAAACAGCGCCGCAGGCTGTTCAACCGGCTGCTTCGTCGGCAGCAACCCAATCCACCATCGCGTGGGAGCGGGAAAAACTGGTCTGGAACACCGTGAAGGAAAGCGACACGGTTGCCGACTATGAGGCCTACTTGTCCGCGTATCCGGAAGGCACCTTCAAAAACTTCGCACGCAACGCCATCAAACGCTTGCAAGAAGGCACACAAGTTGCGGCGCGAAATTCCTCAGCCAACGATGCGACAACAGCCACCGGCGTAGCGAGTTCGGCAACAGCGCTCCCGGACCCGCAAAAGGCAGTTCCTGGGACAGCTGAAACAGAAGCATCAATCGGCTGGAACCGCACGGCACGCCGTGAAGTCCAGACACGGCTGAACCTTTCCGGCAACAATGTCGGTCGTCCAGATGGTGCGTTTGGCCCGAAAACCCGCGCAGGCATCACTGCCTGGCAGACCCAGAACGGTTTGGTCCCAAGTGGCTATTTCACAGCTGCGCAATACGTGCTGCTGACGTCTCAGACTGAGACCCAGTACGCGGCCTATGTTGCAGAAGTGAACCGCAAACGGGCAGCAGCTGCTGCAGCCAAGAAGACACGCAGCAGCACAACCCGGACCAACACAGCGACCACTCACAATCATCAGAACACACGTCAGCGGCAACAGAACAACAATAACGGTGGCAACACTGCAGGCGCAGCGTTCATGGGTGGCGTTGTTGGTGGCATTATCGGCGGAGCCATCGGCAGCCGTTATTAGACGCATTTACAAAAATCAGAAAAAGGCCGGTCCCAGACCGGCCTTTTTTGTGAAATGTCCCAACAGATGATCCAGCAGTCTAGTCAAGATGCAAGTTTATGCTTCCCATGCGTGACGTGCGCGCAAGGTCGAGGACATCGACCATATGCTGAAAATCAAGCGTCCTGTCGGGTATCAACAAAACACTGGTCGCTCCCAATTCAGACAGGCGGTTCAGTTCGGGGACAACCCCTTCCAGCTGCACTCGGACACCATTGATAGCGATGTCCAAGCCTTGCAGCTCTCCACCGCGTACAGTCATTAACACAGAAGGCGTATTGCTGCCTTGTGGCGTTGTTGGCGCTTCTGCGCCGGCGATCCGTCCCAACAGGACATCAATTGGGCGCCATACTCCAAACGTTGACGACAAAAGAAAAAACATCACCAGGATGAAAATTACGTCGATCAACGGCGTTAGAGAGAGCCGTCTGCGAGCGCCCAAAGGTTTCCGGATCCGAAGCATTACAAGTCTCGTGGTTGCCTTTATCCCAGTCAGACAAAATTTAACCAGTATTGCAAATACCGTTTCCAGTTTGACCAGATATTGGGAGTCCCATAGGCTGCGTCCAACCGGGGAAACGGTCCATGACGCAAGCTTACTGGAAACTGGGAAACAGATATTCGGCCTGGAGATTACTGAAGCCCTCCATTGCCCTTGCCTCATTTGCTTGTGCGCTCTTGGTCTGGTCCTCGACTGCAAGCGCCGGATTGAAAATCTGTAACGGTTCGTTGGATCTTGTAAACGTTGCTGTCGGCTACGAAACCGAAGACGGGATACGAACAGAAGGTTGGTGGACCGTGACCGCCAATGCCTGCACCCCACTGATTCAAGGGGATCTTAGTCAGAAGAAATACTATTTGCATGTTTCGGACGGTTTTGGCGAAAGCCGCCTGACGGGAGATGTCACCCTTTGTATCCGTGAAGAAAAATTCGTGTTGTACGATGGTGATCAGTGCTGGCAACGCGGGCTGATAGAAGCCGACTTTTATCAGGTCGAAACGGAGGGAGCTCGAGACTGGACGGTTCTGCTGTCCTATGATTGAAAACAGAAAGTGCGTGTTGCCAGCCTAGAAAGTGGAACGGCTGATATCAGACGCTGGGGGATGGAATGTATTTTAGAAAGCTTATCGCGCTGATCTCGGCCGTTACGGCATTGTGTCTATTATCATCGGCATCCGCTCAGGATGTCGCCGGCAAGATTGAACTGGAACTCAACCAGGTGCAGCCCAATCAAGCCGGTGGGTGCCGTTTGTCCGTGATTGCCACGAATGGTCTTGAAAGACCGATTGAGAAACTGGGGCTGGAACTCGTCGTGTTTAACAACGAGGGCATTATTGACCGGTTGATGCGGCTCGATCTTCGGCGCATGTCGGCTGGAAAAACAAAGGTCCAACAGTTCGATCTGCCTGATGTTTCTTGCAACGGACTATCCCGCCTTCATATCAACGACGTGGTCAATTGTGTTCCTCCGGCCATAACTGATGTGTACTGCCCGGATCTTTTACAACTGTCCAACCGCACGTCATTGCAATTCGGGGATTGAGACCTGCCATCTGAGAGCGACGGAGAAATTGCTTTATGATTGGTTCGCCATCGTCCTTGCTTGAATTCGGGGGACCGGTTGTTCTTTTGCTGCTGTGTATCTCGGTACTGGCGGGCGCGATCATTACCGGCAAAGTTCTGCAATTCTGGATGGTGCGGGTCGGAAAGCACATAAGTGTGCGCAAAGCCGTCACGCAATGGCGATCAGGTGACCGGACCGCTGCCTCGCAAAACCTATTGAAAGACAGGTCCTTGTCGGCAGCTCTTGTGCGCAGCGCCATGGACGCGCTTCAGGCACTGGACCGGCAGCAATTATCGCTTCAGGAACGGGACATTCGAGAGGAGCGTTTAAGAGAAGAAGTGTCTGCCCGAGCGGCTGACCGTTTATTCGCATTGGCAAGCTGGTTGAAAGCCTTGGACCTGGTAAGCCAGGTTGCGCCTTTACTCGGACTGTTCGGCACGGTTCTCGGTATGATCGAGACATTCCAGTCACTTCAGGAATCCGGCTCCTCCGCTGATCCGTCAACACTTGCCGGTGGCATTTGGGTCGCCCTCTTAACAACAGCCTGCGGCCTTGCGGTCGCAATACCAGTATCGGTAGCTGTCACATGGTTTGAAACCCGCCTTGAGAAAGAACGGGCCACCCTGGAAATCCTGTTGACTGGCGTTTTCACGGCTGGCCCCGCCAAGTGACCTTTCTCAACGTGTGACTTTAAAAGCGGTCAGGGAATAGACACCGGGATACTCCAACACGCTTGTAATTCGGGACGCTGGATATGTCCCAAACCTGGACGGCTGGTTGTTTACGGGTCGATTCCAGACGACCAAAACAAGCGCCGTTTCTTCATTTCCGGAAGACAATTTTGTGACGGGGATTGCAAACCGCCATCCGCCTGCTCTGCTGGGATCGCTGTATGGCAAAACAAACGAACGACCGTCATGGATCTGACCGATATCGTCAATGAGGTACAACTCTGGCGGCCCGTTGCCGAACAAAGGCACTCCGCTTTGTTGCGCTACGAGTATCTTGTCGGTGGGAAGATCTCGCCCCACCACACCTGACACTGCAGTACCGCTTCGGACAACGGTTTTATCAAGGGAAATTAGATTAACAGCCTCGATCCCGTCTGAAACGCTCAATGTATTCAAGAGCGCGCATTGCGGCTGTGTAACCACTCTAAGCTCGATATCTGCAGCAAAGCCCTGATCTTGCTTGAACTTTTTATCCAGCGTAACGAACGGCTCAATCGCGGCCCCAAAAGCAGTGATTTGCGCAGTGTTCACGCCAGCGGACTCAACCGTCACGTGCGCGCAATCACCGACATCAAACGCAGCGACATAAGACTCGATCCTTTCGGTCGGGTCGAGAACGTCTACATCGGAGGGCTCGACACTTCCCGGTCGCGCCACAGTGCTCTCAGGCACAGCAGCAGGTTCCTGGATCAGATCCGCCGGTTCCAGTACGTCAGCACCGCTCAGGGATTCGACGGCTGCGACTTTCTGCTCGACGGCGACGGGATCCGGCTTGATCGCCTCTGGTAGAACTGGCGGAGGAACAGCGTCAGGCAAAGTGACCGCAGCACTTGTGTTCACTGCAGCGCTAGGTGGAACTTCAGGAGGTGTTATAGAGGTTACGTTAGCGGGCAATACGGCATCGACGGTTAATTGAAGGGGAACCGACGGAGATAAAGGAAGCAACCCATCATCCGGGCTCACCTCTGGCACTAAAACACCGTTCATCGGCTCATCAGCTGTTGTGGTCGCAATTTCCGGGATTTCAACGCCGGGCAAAGGTTCAATAACCAGCGAGGTCTCCGGTCCGGCATTATCCTGCAATGGCGAAGCTACCGGAACAAAAGTGCTAACCGCGGCAAAGTCTTCCGGTACTATGGCGGCTACCGTAGTATTTAAAGATGCAAGAGTTTCTGCAGATGGTGCGACCGGCGCAGGTGTCAACTGCTCGAGCTCCGGCACTTGTCCTGGTTCCTGCTCTATCGCTTTTACCGGTTCCAGCGCGGCTGGTGCCGCTGCAGACGGAGGCGCTTCTTGATTTGTGGGTGTGATCGCTTCTGGCATCGGCCCCTCGGCCAACGCTTGCACAGGCGCTGTGACCACAGATTCGGGCAGATGACTTGCCTCTAC
>ERZ1023324.137-NODE-137-length-33197-cov-8.968137_pt1 | contig 33197 bp, 27 predicted proteins | sample MGYA00520886_ERZ1023324 | MGnify/ENA primary metagenome ERZ1023324 (study PRJEB32759, sample SAMN07749864) | skin metagenome | biome: transportation; feature: city; material: polyester macromolecule | host: Homo sapiens | place: Hong Kong:KT line | collected...
CTTGCTCGTTTGATTTGCCATTAATTGATACGCATACCCATTTTGATGTGGATAGCTTCGATCATGACCGCGAAATGCAATCACAATTGGCATGGCATAATGGCGTTCATCATCTGGTTTTGATCGGTTTTTTAGCAAAGTATTTTGCACAAATGGTGGCGTGCCAACAGCAAATGCAAGGCTATGGGCAGCAAGGCAAAGCCACACCTTTGGCGCATTTAGCCTTTGGTTTGCATCCTTTTTATATCACTGAGCATAAAGACAGCGATTTGCAGCGGCTAGAGCAGTTTATTCAGCAATATTCTCCCATTGCGATTGGGGAAATCGGGCTTGATACCTTTACTGCGGAAATGAAAACTGCAGAGAACTATACTCGCCAGCAAGATTTTTTTGGTCAGCAACTTGAATTGGCAAAACAATACCAACTGCCTGCGCTGCTACATATTCGCCGCGCGCATGGCGATGTGATTAAGATGTTAAAAGCACAAAAATTCACCCAGGGGGGGATTGCCCATAGTTTTAGTGGCGGTATCCAAGAAGCCAAAGCGCTGGTCAATCTGGGCTTTAAAATCGGCATCACCGGGCAAGTGACCAATCCGAATGCCAAAAAACTGCGCCATACCCTTACAGAACTTGTCAAAACCGTCGGACTTGATGCTATTGTGATTGAGACGGACTGCCCAGACTTTACGCCGCTACCCTGTCATGGGACGCACGGCAGGCGCAATGTACCTGCCAATCTGCCGTATGTGTTGACAGCGTTATCAGACTTATTAAAAAAAGATCAATCCCGGCTCGCCGAACAGTTGTGGCAAAATAGCTGCGCTGCACTACAAGTCAGCTGGGAGTATCCTATCCCAAACAAATTGAATATAAACCCTGACCAAGATTAAGATAAACCATGACAATGACAGCCGAAATGACGCCTGATATGACATTAACTGATGCCCAATACGAACGCCGTTTTGCGGGTACCCAAAAACTGTATGGCGCCGCGCAATTTAGTAAGTTTGAGAATCTGCATGCGTATGTGGTGGGCGTGGGCGGGGTGGGCTCATGGGCAGCTGAGGGACTGGCTCGTACAGGTGTGGGCGAGATGACATTAATTGACATGGATGTGCTAGTAGCTTCCAATGTCAATCGACAATTACCTGCTACCGATAGCAATTTTGGTAAAAGCAAAATTGAAGCCATGGCAGCACGTATCAAAGAAATCAATCCCCATATCAAATTACATTTGATTGACGATTTTTTGAGCAAAGATAACGTACAATTGTTAATACCTAATCGTGCTTTGCAATCACAGCTTAAACAGTCAGGTAAACAGCTTGTGGTGTTAGATTGTGTCGATGATATGAATGCCAAGCTTGCGCTTGCGCTGCATTGCCGATTTAATAAATTAAAGTTAATTATGGCGGGCGGGGCAGGTGGCAAGACGGATCCGACCCAAATTCAGGTGGCAGATCTTAAGGATACTTACCAAGATCCGCTACTGGCTAAAGTCAGACAGCGACTTCGTCAAGATTATGGCATCAATCGTGCGATGAAAGAAAAATTCGGTATTCGTTGTGTTTTTTCATCACAGCCGCCGATTGTTGATAAGTCTTGTCAAGCAGGTGGTTTGCATTGTGGCGGCTATGGATCGGCCGTTGCAGTAACCTCAGTTGTGGGGATGATGTTGGTTGCTGAAGCGTTAAAATAACCTCAGCGTTTAATTTTTATCACGTAGTAGGACGGTGTTAATGAGATGATATCATATCCTATAGCAAACAATGAAAAACAGCGTCTAGCGGTATTGGATGAGTACCATATCATCAAGACGAACAAAGAAGCCGAATTTGAGCGTATTAGTGCTTTGGCTAAGGCATTTTTTGGGACTAAGATTGTCGCTATTACTTTTTTGGATGCTGATATCCAGTTTTTTAAGTCAAGAATTGGTCTAAAAGAACCTTCAACCAGCCGTGATGTTGCTTTTTGCAATTACACCATTACACAAAACGACACCTTTGTCACGCTCGATACTCACCAAGATACCCGATTTAAAAACAATCCTTTGGTTACCGGTTACCCTTATATTCGGTTTTATGCTGGCGCACCCATCGTGGTTCACGACAGTCAAGGTAGGGAATTTGCTTTGGGTGCGCTGTGTGTGATTGACGACCAGCCGCATCAAGATTTTGATGCCAATCAACAACGCGTGCTAGCAGATTTGGCGGCGATGGTGAGTGATACCTTAAAATTACGGCAGCAGCGTTACCAAGCTGAGCGCGCCGATGAGGTAAAGACCGCATTTTTGGCCAATATGAGCCATGAAATTCGCACGCCGATGAATGGTATCATGGGCATGCTTGAATTGCTTGAGCAGACACCGCTTGATACGCAGCAGCAACACTATATCAAATCGATTAAAACATCCAATGAGCATCTGCTTACCATCGTCAACGACATTTTGGATTTATCCAAAGTAGAATCAGGTAAGATACGTTTTGAGAGTATCCCGGTTGATTTAGCACAGCTATGCCAAGACGTGTATCAATGCTTTTTAGCCACTGCAAAAGACAACAGCGTGGAACTAACCTTCGATTACCCTGATAACTTGCCCAAATATGTCAACACCGATCCGGTGCGGGTGCGACAGATTTTAATCAATCTAGTCAATAACGCCATCAAATTTACCCCAAAACAAGGTAAAGTGACCATTCAAGCCATGAATGGCGGTGATAAGCACCAAATCAAATTCAATGTGATTGATACGGGCGTTGGCATCAAGCCTGAATCATTGGCAGTGATTTTTGATGCGTATAATCAAGCTGATAAGTTTACCCATCGGTTATATGGGGGTACAGGGCTAGGGCTATCTGTGTGCAAAGCGTTGGCAGAAGGGATGGGCGGCACGATTAAGGTAACCAGTGAAAAAAATAAAGGCTCAACCTTTACCCTATCTCTACCAATGATAGCAACTGATGAAATCAGCTATCAGCAGTGGCACCAAAGTCATGATGAAACCACAATACAACCGCTAGAACGTCTGCCTGCCCATGTTCTGCTAGCAGAAGACAATGAGCTAAATGCCATGGTCGCGGTCAAAAGCCTAAAAAAATATGGCTATGAAGTCACCCGAGCCAAAGATGGGTTAGAGGCCGTCAATTTTTATAAAGCTGACCCTAGCAAATATCACATCATTTTGATGGATCATCAAATGCCCATCATGGATGGGGTGGAAGCCACCAAAATACTCAAACAGTCGTTCAATCAGTTGCCGCCTATCATTGCAGTGACGGCACACGCCATGCATGGGGACAAAGAAGTATATCTTAATGCGGGTATGCAAGATTACTGTACCAAGCCCTATAAGCCTGAAGCGCTTGATGTGATGATTCAGCGCTGGCTGCATCATGTCGCCAACACGGTTTAAGAGATATTAATCACAAAATTTGCTTGCATTTGCGCAAACAATTGCTTACGGTAAAACCCTACCACAGTTTGTGGTAGGGTTTTATTTTTGTTGAAGTATTTTTGCTTTGTCACGGCTAAAAATGGCTTTGGTGACAGTGTTTTATAGAATGAAGAGCTAAAAAAACGCCTATGGGAAATTTTATTTTTTTACAAATTTTGGCAGCCGTCTGTGCCTTGTCCATCATTACCACGCTATTTAACAAGCGGATTTTGGACTTTCCACAAGCCATTGGGGTGCCCATTGTGTCGGCGGTACTGGTTTTTATTTTGCAGTGGAGTGCAAGCCTGCTCAATGGCAACGAGTTTATTACCATCAATATCACCAGTATCCAAAATGCGGTGCGTGATATCGATTTTTACGATTTTTTAATCAATGGGGTGATTTGTTTTATTTTGACGGCATCGGCGCTGACGTTTAAGGTGTCCGATCTCAAAAACTATTGGAAACCGATTGGGATTTTGGCAAGTATCGCATTGGCACTGTGTGCGCTGTTTTTTGCAAGCCTTATGTTTGGCTTTCAGTGGCTCACAGGGGCAAGTATTCCGTTTGCGGTATTGTTGTTACTGGGTGCAGCACTGGGCGCGACTGACCCGATTGGCATCAAAGGCGTGCTTAGCTCTATCAAAGCGCCGCGCCATTTGATGATTAAGCTAGAAGGTGAGTCGCTGTTCAATGATGCGGTGTGTATTGCGCTATTTATGACTATTTTGCATGGTCTGCAAGGTAATGGCTTTAGCATCGTGACCACAGTAGAAGTGTTGTTGTATGAAATCGTGGTCGCAGGGATTATTGGTTGGTTTTTTGGGCAGATGACGCTACGTATCTTAAGCGGTAAACACGAAATGGAGTCACTGATTTTGACCACGGCATTTTTGGCGTGTGGGTCGTATTTGGTGGCATTGTATGCGCATGCTTCCGCGCCCATTGCTTGTGTGGTCGGGGGCTTGATTGTTGGTAACCGTTGGCACCAGATTTTAGACGAAGGTGAAATCACCTATGTGAATCACTTTTGGCACGCCATTGAGGGGATTATCAATTCATTCTTATTCACCCTTATCGGTCTGGAGCTATTTATTTTAGAGCTGAATACCTCGTTGATTTTGGGCGGTGTGGTGGCATTTATTTGTCTGCATTTATCCCGTTTTTTGGCAAATTTTGCGTCATTTAGCCTGTTGTCTGATGTCCGAAAAACCAGTTATAACGGCAGTTTGACGATTTTATCGTGGGGCGGGGTGCGCGGGGCGATTTCTTTGGCGTTGATTTTATCAGTTTCTAACGTGCCTGAGTTGCAGCCTTATAGCAGCTTTTTGGTGGGTTATACCTTTATCGTGGTATTGATGTCGGGCGTGGTATGTGGTCTTGGGCTACCTGCGGTGATGAATGCGTTTTATCATAACCCCAACGAACCCACGACAGGTTTTGCAGGGTGGTATCAAAGGCTAGTTAAACGCTTTAATCGCAAAGGCTACCAGTATGTGCTCAGCGAGGATGAGCAGGGCAATGAAGTCATTACCCGTTATCAGCCGCCGCCTGTGGTGATTCAAGAGACGCCTAGTAGTGTCGGTATGGCGTTGCCACTGCCAAAAGTGATTGATAAAGATGGGCATGATGAATTAGCCCATCCCAATGGTTTTTAACTGTTGCTACCACAAAAAAAGACCTAGCAAATGGCTAGGTCTTTTTTTATACCATTATATGATTAAATGGCTGCGCGCAAAATCCGCTCAGACACTGCCAAATCATTGCTACGATGTTCACCAAGTTTGACCATATTATGTTCTTCTAATTGGCTTAAAATTGGCGCGATTGCAGACGCATCAAGGTCGGCATCTGACAATCTCACCGGTAAGCCAAGCTCGCGGAAAAAGTTTTCGGTGTTAACAATCGCTTGCTCGATTTTATCCTCATCGCTACCTTCAGTGATATGCCAAACGTTTTTGGCGTACTGTAGCAGCTTGTCTTTTTTGCTATCTTTGAGCTCACGCATCACCCCAGGCAACACAATGGTCAAGGTGCGGGCGTGGTCAATGCCGTGTAGGGACGTGAGTTCATGCCCAATCATATGGGTGGTCCAGTCTTGTGGTACGCCCGTGCCAATGAGACCATTGAGTGCCATTGTCGCTGTCCACATGATGTTTTTACGCGTTTCCATGTCGTTAGGGTTGGCTTTGACGGCACGGCCTTCTTCAATCAAGATTTTGAGCAGACTTTCAGAGAAACTATCTTGGACTTTGGCATTGACTGGGTAAGTCAGATACTGCTCCATCACATGCACAAACGCATCGCCTACACCATTCATCACTTGACGCTCAGGTAGCGTTAAGGTTTTGGCAGGGTCAAGAATCGAAAACTGCGGGAATACTAGCGGATTACCAAAAGGCAATTTGGCATGACGCTCACTATGATTGATAACGCCGCCTGAATTCATCTCTGAACCTGTTGCAGGAATAGTCAATACAGTACCGAGCGGTAGCGCATTTTGAATATCACGGGTATATCCTTTTAATGCTTCCCACGCTTTTTCATGGTCTTTGTCGTCATCTAAGGTGGCAGTCAATGCAACAAATTTGGTGCCATCAAGTACTGAACCACCACCGACAGCGAGCAAAAAATCAATGTTGTTGGCATGTACCATATCGACGGCTTTCATCAAGGTATTAAATTCTGGATTTGGCTCAATACCGCCAAATTCAAAGATTTCACGCTGTTTACCTTGTAGCGCGGTTTTGACCTCATCGAGTGTGCCGGTTTTTTTGGCAGAGCTACCACCATAGGTGATAAGTACGCGGGCATTATCAGGGACAAGATTGGCGAGTTCTTTGATTTGACCTTCGCCAAATACGATACGCACAGGGTTGTAATATTGGAAATTATTCATGCCGATCCTTAAGAATTTGTTATTGTTAATACATTGCCACTTGTAAAAATGCACCATGGCACTTATTAAGTAAACGTTACGCTCAAACACAGCGCTATCATAGAATAAAATAGTGAAAGCAATTGCAATAATTTGTCTAAAACTCGCAAAAGCTTTTTAAAAACAAATGTGTTTTAGAAACAGATGCTTGCTAAAACGTAGTCTTTGCTCAAGCTTCTAACAGCAGATTAACCTGTGAAAATTACGCTGTGACGAAGTTTGATAGCAACGTATATAAGTCTAAAATCCTTATAAACAAGGATGCTGCAACAATTTTTTTATCAAGTTTGTTATGACTTGAAGCTAGCAGCGTCCAATAACTCAACGAAAGATGAATCAACAATCCCGAGGAATGTATGTCTTACTCCGCTCTTTTATCACCGATTAACGTGGGCGCGATGCGCTTGCCAAACCGCGTCTTTATGGCGCCATTGACCCGTCTGCGTAGTGCTGATTTGCCAAATGGAACAAAAAATATTGGTGGCTTGCCAACGCCACTCATGGCAACCTATTATACCCAGCGCGCTAGCAGTGGTTTGATTATCACAGAAGCCACTGATATCTCAGCCGATGCCAAAGGCTACGCAGGTGCGCCCGGTGTTTTTAGTGATGCACAAATTGCAGGCTGGAAAATGATTGCTGATAGCGTACACCAAGCAGGCGGTCATATCGCTATGCAGCTATGGCACACAGGGGTAGTATCGCATTATAGCTTGCGCCCACAAGGTCAGCCGCCTGTATCAGCATCAACCGTGGATTTGGGTGATGCGGTACGCACCTCGTTAAAAGATGACGAAGGCAAAGTATACCGTGTGACTGCCACGCCAGCGCGTGAGATGACCACCGCAGAAATCAAACAAACCGTCGATGATTTTGCCAGCGCCGCGCGTAATGCGATTGAAGCGGGCATGGATGTTATTGAAATCCACGGTGCACACGGCTATTTGATTCATCAATTCTTGTATGAGAGCGTCAACCAACGCAGCGATGAATACGGTGGTAGCTTAGAGAACCGTATGCGCTTTTTGACAGAAATTTTAACCGCAGTCACTAACGCCATTGGTAGTGACAAAGTGGGTATCCGTATCTCGCCACTGGGTCAATTCAATGGTGTGGATGCCGGTAGCGAAGACGATGCGTTAGCAATCATCAAACTGATTGATAGCTTTAACCTAGCCTATTTACATATTTCTGAGCCAGACTGGGCAGGTGGAAAACCCTTTACTGCAGAATTCCGTCGCCAAATTCGTGATGCTTATCACGGCGTGCTTATCGGTGCTGGTGGCTATACCGCAGAAAAAGCAGACGCGCTGATTCGTGATGGCTTAATTGATGCGGTAGCTTTTGGTCGCAGTTATATTGCAAATCCAGATTTGGTTGAGCGTTTTCACCAAAATGCGCCGCTTAATCAACCAAACCCAGCCACTTTTTATGGTGGCGATCAAGAAGGCTATACCGATTATCCTGCGTTAGCCCAATAATTGTACTAGCGAAAATAATCGTATTAGCGAATATGAAAACCCCGATCGTGTGATGACATGAGCGGGGTTTTTTATTGTGCTGATAAAACAAACAAATTTTTTTACTAAACTTATCATGAAAGTCAATAGAAAATCTGCTAATAATAATCAAGCGGCAATAGGAAATTGTCATATTAAAAAATAGTCAAACAAAGACAAGGAGAACGAAATGAAAAGACGTTTTACAGCCCCCTTATTTGCTGCAGCTATAGCCATGCTATCGGTAGCGGCAACCACCCAAACTGCCACTGCCGCGACAGCTACCAAAATTATTTTCCCAAAGGGTAGTTACTGCGCCAGTTACTCAGGCGATTTTAGTAAAACTAAAACCTATAGCCTGTATCTGCTAAAAAACCAAGATTTTGAAGTGAAAGCCGCCAATATGGAAGACGGTATCCACATCAGAGATGCACGGGGTGTGCTGCGAGGTCAATGGATTGACGACAATACCTATCGTATTCATACGCGCATGAAAGGTCTGCATTATGTGACAGTACGCAGTCCGTATGGCGACCAACAAGTTGAGTTTTGCGCGTATTGATTGTGTGATTAGCCAAAACTTGAAAATACCACCATTAACACTGGTGAGATGATATTGACCAAAAATCCAAAGCTCATCGCAAGCGGTACCACTTCATTCCCCCCTGAGCTTTGGATGACCGGTAAGGTAAAATCCATGGTGGTCACCCCGCCCAAACCCACCGCCGTGGTTGGGTATTTGCGAATCAGCATAGGGATAAACAGTAGCGCCGTGAACTCACGTAACAAATCATTGAGCAATGCCACACTTCCCCAAACTGCGCCATACGCATCAGTCATGATAATTCCCGACAACGAATACCAGCCATAGCCAGAGGATAGCGCTAAGCCTTGGGTGAAGGTCACATCAGGCATTATCAGTGCGTACAGTAAACCACCGACTGCCACACTGAGACAAAAAATCACACAGGCTTGTACGCCGCGTTTGTTGACCAATACCTGCCGCAACGTCATCCCCGAATGCGACAACTGAAAACCTACCAATAAAATCAGCAAAATCAACAAGCCCTTGATGATGCCATCAATCGGCAAATCCGTTATTGGCAGCAATTTGCCCAGTACAAAACCCAACACCACACAGCACAACTGAACCAGGCTTCCTGTGATGCTAAAACCTGCTTGGCTATGCTCATGGGGAAGGGCACGTTGCCAAGGATGCAGCCTGTCAAATATCAGCAAACTGATAAAACCTGCCCCTAGGGTACAAATCGCCAATACCGCCACATTGGTGCCAATAAAACCAATCTGCGCGCCTAAGTCAGGAATCTGCGACAACGAAAGACCAATAAAGGTTAAAATCACAAACACCAAGTTGGTCAGTAGCTTGTCTACCAGCGGCATGAATCGTTGCGGTAATGGCAGCAAAAACCCGACCACCAATGGGGTAAGAATCAGAACAAGGGTGATAAAGTTTTCTAACATACCGCGACGCTTCCAAACAGGGTTTAAACATAGGCTGACCCCAATATTTTGCAGTTAGCACTTGGTTTAAAAAATTAAAAGTGGCTATTGTACCCATAAATGCATCAAGTTGGCGAATATTTGCCATAATGCGTGGTTTAAGCGTGCAATCAATTGTTTGGTAACACATTTGTAGTATGATTGAACAAATAGTTGTGTAAGATAGGCACATCCAATCATCTTACGCGTTAGATGACTTTATTAGCCGTTAATTTTTTCAATTTGTAGGATTGTTATGAGACATTTTTATTTTGATATTGTCTTTACCACGATTGCGCTGGCAATTGCAGCGTGGTGGGGTTTTTCACATGGTGGTGTTGGCACTATGATGTCGGCGCTGTTTGTCACGCTGATTTTGGCAGTGATGGAGATTTCGCTGTCGTTTGATAATGCGGTGGTCAATGCCTCGGTACTCAAAACCTGGGATAAGTTTTGGAAAATGATTTTCTTGACTGTGGGTATACTCATCGCGGTATTTGGTATGCGTCTGGTATTCCCGATTGTCATCGTCGCAGTGACTGCCGATATGGGCATGATGGATGTCATCAACATGGCGCTCAACAACCCGAAAGAATACTCTGCCAAACTGATGGAGCATCATGCAGAGATTGCCGCATTTGGTGGGATGTTCTTGTTGCTCGTCTTTTTAAACTTCATCTTTGATGAAAAAGAAGTGATGTGGTTTGAATGGCTCGAGCGTAAATTGGCACGATTTGGCAAGGTCGATGCCATGAGCGTGTTTGTGGCATTGGTACTGTTAATGACCGCCTTATATTGGGTGGAAGACGCCAAAAAATCAGTGGTGTTAACCGCAGGGGTATTTGGTATTTTGATTTATCTAGCCACCAATGTGTTATCAAGCCTTTTAGAAGGGGCGGACGATGATGATGAATCAACCCCCGATGTGATTGAAGGCAAAGAAGTCGCTGGCGCGATTGCCAAAGGCGGTATCGCAGGTTTCTTGTATCTAGAAGTACTCGATGCATCGTTTAGTTTTGATGGGGTGATTGGCGCGTTTGCCATTACCAATGACGTGATTATCATCATGCTAGGCCTTGCCATTGGTGCGATGTTTGTGCGATCCATGACCATTTTCTTGGTAGAAAAAGGCACGCTCGATGAGTTTGTTTATCTAGAACATGGCGCGCATTATGCGATTGGCGCGTTGGCGGTCATCATGCTATTGGCAACTGTGCATATCGAAGTGCCAGAAATCGTGACGGGTTTGATTGGGATTGCCTTTATCGTATGGGCAGTGATTAACTCTATCAGCTACCGTAAGCGCGAAGAAGCCTTGACGAAACACTAAAAGATGCTAAAAAGACTGGGGCTCATGCGTAACCGTAGCGGTATGTAGGATGCTGACTTGAGCTTAATATCCCTTAAGCTTTTGACACATAAATATAACAGCTTAATGTAGCCGAATGGTGGACAAATTCTATCACCAAAGGTATAGTTAAAACGTGGGTTTCGGCTCACGTTTTGTTTTTTTAGGCGATTTTTTATGGTGTTTGAGCCTTTTATTTTGGGCGATTTTAGTCTGGGCGCGCTTTTGTTCTAGGCACTTGTAGTCTGAGCGTGAAAGGCGCAGCGCATGACAACGGACATCGATTTTCTTATTTGATTTCAAAAATTTATTACAAAGGATAAAACAATGGCAATTAGCTTAACCAAAGGTGGTAATGTTAATTTATCAAAGGAAGCACCGAATTTAACCAACATGGCCGTTGGTCTTGGCTGGAACCCACGTGCCACTGACGGGCAAGCCTTTGACTTAGACGCGGTCGCGTTTTTGGTCAATGAATCGGGTAAAGTACGGGCAGATGCAGATTTTATTTTCTTTAACAACCTAAAATCATCCGATGGCTCAGTAGAGCATACGGGTGATAACCGCACCGGTGAAGGCGATGGCGATGATGAAGTCATCAAAGTAGATTTAACGAAAGTCCCAGCCGATGTAAGCAAAGTGGTATTTTGTGCGGTGATTTATGATGGTCAAGCGCGTAACCAAAACTTTGGTCAAGTAGCAAACGCTTATATTCGCATCGTGAATACCCAAGGCGGCGCTGAAGTGGCTCGGTATGATTTGTCAGAAGACAGCAGCACCGAGACAGCAATGATTTTTGGTGAGCTTTATAAGAACAATGGCGAGTGGAAATTCCGCGCGGTTGGACAAGGTTTTGCTGGCGGTTTAGGGCCATTGGCTGCGTCATATGGCGTTGCTGTTTAGTTTTTTGGCTAAAATTTTTTAACATTTTTTTAACAATGGGGTGGCATCGGCTTGCCCCTTTTTTTCAGCATGAGCGCTTTTTAAGCTTGAGCGCTTTTTTAAGCCTAAGGGCTTTTTCAAACTTAGCTACTTTTATCATCATTTTTGCCACCTAGTTTATAAGGATACATTAACCTATGGCAGCGACGTTTAGTATGATTGGGACGATTGAGCCATTTTTGCATTGTAATCTCAAAAAAGGCGATTCGATTTATTGCGAATCCAATGCCATGGTCATGATGGAGTCAAATCTTGAGCTCAAAGGTCAGATGCGTGGCGGCATCATGCAAGCTTTGATGCGCCGATTTGCCAATGACGAGTCGATTTTTCAGCAGCAAATTGAAGCGGTCAATGGTGAGGGTGACTGCTTACTGGCGCCCACACTTGATGGCGATATGCAAATTTTAGACGTCGGTGCTAATCAGTATACGCTCAGTGACGGTGCCTTTGTGGCAGCAACTAATGGCGTTGATTTGCGTGCCAATATCCAGCGCAATTTAGGCGGCGCTGTATTTGGGGATACGGGTGGCTTTATGGTCATGCAAACACAAGGCCAAGGTCAGCTTGTGGTATCTGGGTTTGGTTCTTTGTTTGAGATTGATGTCACGCCTGATAAAGATGTGATTATTGATAATGGTCACGTGGTATGCTGGGATAGCCGACTGCAATATAGCCTGTCAATGGCGACCAGCCAGAAAAAAGGCTTTTTGGGCAATATCATCAATTCAGTCACGAGCGGCGAAGGCATGGTACTAAAGTTCTCAGGTCAAGGCAAAGTAGTGATTTGCTCGCGCAACCGTGATACTTACCAAGGCTGGATTCAAAGTTTACTGGGGTCAAACTCAGGCGGACGCGGTGGCAATGAAGGTATTTTGGGCGGTTTGTTATAGTCAGTTTCTGCTAAACCGTTATTAAACTCTTAAAACATAGCTAGATAGAATAGTAAAAAAATAAAATAAGGAAACCAACATGGCAGTGAATTTATCGAAAGGTCAAAAAATCTCGCTAGAAAAAGAAGCAGGTGGGGCACTTAGCCAAATCAAAATGGGTCTGGGTTGGGATGTCGGTGCTGCGCCGCAAAAATCAGGTGGATTTTTGGGTGGCTTGTTCGGCGGTGGTGGCAGCGCAGGCGGCAGCATTGACTTGGATGCGTCGTGTATCATGCTTGATGCCAACAAACAAATGGTGGATGCGATTTGGTTTGGACAATTGCAGTCAAAAGACAGTAGCATACAACACACAGGCGACAACCGCACCGGTGCTGGCGATGGCGATGACGAAGTGATTAATGTCAATTTATCTCGTATCCCTGACCATGTGCAAGCCTTGGTTTTTACTGTCAATAGCTTTACGGGTCAAACTTTTGCCACGGTCAATAATGCGTTTTGTCGTTTGGTGAATGCCAGCAATAACAGTGAAGTTGCCCGTTATGATTTGTCAGCCCAAGGCAGTCATACCGCGCTGATTTTGGCAAAAATTTATCGTCATAACGGTGAGTGGAAAATGCATGCCATTGGTGAAACCGCGTCAGGTCGTACCTTTCATGATTTGATGCCTGCGATTTTACCGCACGTGTAACCGCGCTTTTTAATATGAAGCAATAATGTGAAGCCATAAAGAAAGCCCTGTGACATACAGGGTTTTTTATTTTGACAGCTATTTTTGATAAGTTTGTGTGGATTTTGCGTTGGTGGGTTTTGCATACGGTGTGGGTTTGCTAAAATAGCGGCGATTTAGTTTTTACAGCGTTTAATTTTAAATCACTTTTTTTAGCGTTACTTTTTTCAAAGTCATTTTTTTACAGTCATTTTTTTAAAAGTCACTTTTTTAAAATCACTTTAGCGACTCAAATCAAATAATTTCATGACAACCACCCACCGCTACAAAGGAATCCAACACCATGCCATTTAATCGTTTACAGCCGATGTTGATAGCAAGCTTGCTGCCGCTGCTGGTTTTTACTTGGTTTAGCCGTGACTACATTGGGCAGATTGATTTTTGGTTGTTGTGGCTAGTGGCGATGACCTTGGTCGGGTTGCCATTGGTGTTTGCAGAGATTGGTTTAGCACATCGTAGTGGTACGTCACCGCTGGTCGGTCTGCCCATGTTGACCCGTGAAGCTGACGTGTCAACGGTTTGGCGCGGGTTTGGTTGGTTGACTATTGTGCTGCTGATGGCGGTTGTGGGGCATTTACTGGCGAGTAGTGGCGAGATTATCCATCCGCTGGTGAGCAATATTGCTCTGCCTGCCTTGTTAGCCATCATGGTGCTGATAGTGATTGGTTTGAGTTTTATCAAGCATTTGGCAGGTTGGTTGGCGGTCGGTTTTGCCGTTGCCGCGTTGGTGGTCAATGTCATGCAGGGTGGGTTTGTGGCGTGGCAGATGACAGCCACCTCCTTGACGGAGTGGGCGGGGGCGGTCGTGTTGGCGCTGGTCTGTGTTGGCGCAGGTACAGGATTATACTGGCATGCGCGCACCCACCAAATGCTCACGATGAACACTACGGCGACAGATCAAGCACGCGAATCCGCGAGTCGGTATGTATTACCGGTGTGGAGTTTTCAGTTACTAGCGGGTGCGCTGATTGCCATGACTTTATCGCCAAACAGCGCGATGGCGGCAGTGCTGAATGCATTGGCGATGCTGGCAGGGGCGGCGTATTTACTGCATATCTTGACCCATCAAGTGTCACTACGCTGGCAACAACAGCAATTTAACTTTTTGGCATTGGTGGTATTGGCAGTGCTTAGTCTTGCGCTAGCCATGGTGCCAACCGCTTGGCTCAATCAGCTGATTATCGTGATTAGTTTAGTCACGGCGGTATGGCTAGCCGTATTTGCAGGCTGGCAAATGAAAATCAGCCATTTGCGCAAATCATTGAATTTTAGCTCGGAAGGCTTATATAACCTTTGGCGCATTGCGGTGCGTATTATTGTGCCATTGGCGGTGATTTTGGCGATGGTGGGGTGGGTGCTAGGATTGGCAAAATGATTACTGTTGATATAGCCTTTGCGCCCGATAGCCAAACACAGTTGCGGTTAACCCTGCAACTTGCCGATAATAGCCGCGTGATTGATGCAGTCAATGCCACAGGTTGGCAACAGCAGTATCCGCAGATTTTTAGCTATAGTGTCGGTGTGTTTTCCCATAAACTAGACTGGCAAAGTGCTATCAACACAGGCGATAGAATCGAAATCTATCGCCCTTTGACCATCGACCCGCAAAACAAACGCAAATTACTGTCCAAAAAATCCAACCGATGAGGGTCTCACCTAATATTATTGTGTAGCGCACAAAAAAAGCCAATCACAGCATCACGGCAATGATTGGCTTTTTTAGTCAGAAAAACTTACTGAGTCACCGCTGGGCGTTCAATGCTGGTGACAATACCATTTTGGTCAAAATAAATTTTGGCGTATTGTTGGGCGTTATGAATCGCTGGCTTGTTGGCGCGTTTGGCGTTAGTACCTGGGGTAAAATCATACAGGTAATCCCAACGTACCGGATTTAGGGTGTCTCTAAAGGTTGGGCTACCTAGTATATACAGCACTTGATTGGCATTCATACCCACTTGCACTTGGCTTAATTTGTCTTCATGAATCGGCTTGCCTTGTGGGATATCGATTTTGTACACGCTAAACCATGAGCAACCTGGTAATACGCTGACGCTGCTAATTACGGCAACCAAAGGCAGGACTGCCAGTTTTTTTGATAGTGTTGTGATAGATGTCATTTGTCAAACCGCTTTGAGATGGTGAACGATAAAATTTACGACTTATCATACGTGATTTGGGTTTTTTTGCCTACCTATTGACCCCAAAATTTAAATTATTTTACATACAGTTAATGTTTGGGTGTAAAACGACGCGGTGTTTTGGTATTTGGCGTTCTGGTGGTTGGCATACTTTGTCTCTAGCCTGCATTCGCCCGTTATCTTTCAACGGGCGCTTTTGCCAGTGATGTCACGTTTTTTTACTGTGGGATTTTATCGAATTTGTTATTATAGTTATAATTTTCAGTTTATAAGCGACACCTGATAGGTGCGAGGATTTATATGTCGTCTTTTACCAACCAAGATTTGCGTCGTGCCGGTTTGAAAGTCACGTTACCGCGTTTGAAAATTTTAGAATTGCTAGAAAAAGCCGAATCCCATCACATGAGCGCGGAAGATGTGTATAAAGCCTTGATGGAGCACGGTGAAGACGTGGGGCTTGCGACTGTTTACCGCGTGTTAACCCAGTTTGAACAAGCGGGGATTGTCGAGCGTCACAATTTTGAAAACAACTTGTCAGTGTTTGAAATCGCCAAAGATGAGCACCATGACCACTTGGTATGTGACCAATGCGGCAAAATCATTGAATTTCACAATGAAGAAATCGAAGCGCTGCAAGAAAAAGTCGCCAAAGACTTTGGCTTTACCCTAGCAGGGCACTCGCTGGTACTATATGGAATTTGTGACAACAAAGATTGCCAAAATTCAGTAAAACGCTAATGCCTTGTAATACATTGATAGGTTAATGCGCTAATGTTTTGCTGCGTTAAAAAAAGCTCAGTCACAAAACTCAATTAAAAAAGCGGCTAGATAAATTTTATTTAGCCGTTTTTTTGTCTGTTTTCCGTTGTCTATTGTTTATTGAACGCTATGATGCGGTCTTAGTTCTGATAGCCTAAAGCCAGCGATTAATAGCGCTGCGCCATACACCACAGCGCCCACCACACACAGCGCCAATAGCGCAACAATACGAATACCTTGATGCGCAGTAACGGGGAAAAAATGAATACCAGCGGCAAGGGCCAACCCCATTGCCCCATTTGCCATGGCAAAGATAACCGCTAATCGTCGCCAAGCCGCACCAAACCGATAAATACCTTGGGTATGTAAATAAAAATATAACAGCGCCGCATTGATAAAAGACGCCAGTGTATTGGCAAGTCCTAGCCCGGCATGGGGCGCGATTTGCCACTTTTTAAATAACTCAGCCAGTATTAGGCTTAGCACGACATTGGCAATCACGCTAATCACACCGACTTTGACAGGGGTGCGACTGTCATGACGGGCAAAAAAAGCCGGGGCAAATATTTTAATCAGCATAAATGCCAAAATCCCACCTGATAAGCACTGTAGCGCAAGCCCACTCATCATGGCATCTTGCCGCACAAATTCCCCATGTTCAAACAGGGATATCATAAGCACATTACTAATCATGCCAAGCGCGATGGATGCAGGTACGCCGACCAACACCGTTAGCCGCGTCGCCCAATCTAGGGTGTGTCCAAATTGTTGATGGTCATCGCTTGCGATACTTTTGGATAGACTGGGCAAAATCACCGTGCCAATCGCCACCCCAATCAGTCCTAGTGGCAGCTCACTCATCCGCTCTGCGGTATACAGCCAAGAGACCGAGCCATCGACCATGGTTGAAGCCAGTACCGTGTTGACCAGCATATTGATTTGGGTGACCGATACCCCAAACAGCGCAGGGAGCATGAGTTTTAAAATCCGTCGCACGCCAGGATGACGAAAGCTAACCTTTGGCATCACCAGCAGCTGATGGCTGTGCAATTGCGGTAATTGAATCAATAGCTGCAGCAAACCTGCCACCGCAACGGCATAACCGACCGCCAAAATTGGCTTGGCAAGCAGCGGCGCTACCCAAATCGCGCCCACAATCATACACACATTTAAAATCACCGGTGCAAAGGCAGGCAAGGCAAACCGCCCCACGCTTTGCAAAATACTACTAGCAAACGCGGTCATGGCGATAAATAACAAATAAGGAAAAGTGATACGAAGTAGCTCAACTGCCGTTACAAATTTGCTAGGCTCATGCAGATAACCGACCGCAAACACAGCAATCACGGCAGGCGCGAAAATGACTATCACGGCGGTAAGACCTGATAAAATCAACAATAACGTACCTGCCACCCGACTGATAAGAATTTGAATGCCGAGCAAGGCTTTTTTGCTATCGGTCATGTCGTTATTTTGGGCTTGGTGTTGATAATCGGATAGTACAGGGACAAAAGCTTGGGCAAAAGCGCCTTCAGCGAACAGCCGCCGCAAAAAATTGGGCAATTTGAATGCCACCAAAAACGCATCCATCATGCCCCCCGTACCAAACACGCTCATCAATACCATGTCGCGAATCATGCCCAAGATACGTGAAAATAAGGTAAAAAAACTAATAATAGCGGTGGATTTGATAAGTTTTGACATGAAAGAATCGCTGCAAGTTTTGCCGAGAAGTGGGTGTGCTAATTGGATTTTATAGCTTGATTTGGGCACTATTATCTTGCAAAATCGTTATTTTGCAAAATTGTCATCTTACAAAATCGTTATCCTAAAAAATTGCCATACAATAAATTTTTGAAAATCATCTAATGGCTGATTTCACTTTTATTGACCATGTTTCTATTGACCATGTTTCTTAATTTCACCCAATCAAAATGCAGCCCCGGGTCGGATTTGCGACCGCGCGCGATATCGCTGTGACCGGCTAGATGATTGATGGTTTTGGGATAAGCTTGATAAATCGCGGCAATCACGCCACTTAACGCTTGGTATTGCCTGTCATCAAACTCGCTATAATCATCACCTTCTAGCTCAATCCCAATCGAATAGTCATTGCAGTTTGGCACGCCCAAATAACTAGATTTGCCAGCATGCCAAGCACGCTCATCAAAACTCACAAACTGCGTGACCTTACCATCACGCTCAATAAACAAATGCGCGGAGACCTGCTGCTGATAGATGGTTGCAAAATACGGATGGGCTTTGGGGTCTAACTGATTTTGAAAAAATGCACGAACAAAATGCTCGCCTTGGTCATTTTTTACACCAAATTCACTGGGCGGCAAGCTGATGTTATGAATCACAATCAGGTGAATATCGTTAGGGTCGGGGCGTTGTCCAAAATTGGGTGACGCCACAAACTCGCATGGGCTTAACAAACCCTGCTCAATGCTAAATCCCGACATAACTATACCCCGCCCAATCATCCAAATGGTGTTTAAAATAGTTGGTAAAACGCTACTCAATGCTGTGGCTAATTTAGCATAAAATGGGCTTATCATCACCTTAACCGAAAGACACAGTTAAAAAAAAGCAATTTTGCAAAAAAATGGTATGCTATCGCTAAGCTGATAACAAGGGTAGAGCATTTGATGGATACGATTATAGCGGCGTTGATACTGGCAGTCGTGGGGGCGCTTTATAAAATTTTTGCCCAACAAAAAGCAATCACCCGGCTTGAATCCAAGCTCGACAACCTGCAAAAACAACTCGCTGACGTCATGGCAACCGTGTATATCCTAAGCAGCGAGGCAAAGCCATCATCTACCCAGCAATCGGCAAGCGATATTCGCCAAAATCAGCCTGTCACTGAACCTGTTACTGACCCCATTACGCAGCCCATCAGTCAAGCCACCGTCCCAACGCCCTCCCCAGCGCCCCTCTCAATAGTTGCCTCTTTGCCAATGGCGAACACGCTTGACGCTTCGGTTGGTTCAACCTCCCCAACGGCAACGCAGCCGTCAGTGAATGACGCAGCCCCACCGCATAAACCTAGCGTATCACAGCCATCATCTCCTTCTTTAAAAGATGATGAAAGTGCTACCAATATTGTGACATCGCTTTGGGCAAGTGCCACCCAATGGTTTTTTGGGGAGAACTTGGTGGTGCGTGTCGGGGCACTGGTGTTGCTAGTGGGCGTGGTGTTATTACTCAAACTTGCCAGCCAATATATTGAGGTATCGATGCCCGTGCGCATGGCGCTGGTAGCGTTGGGTGGCTTGGTGATAACGGTAGTCGGCTATCGCACCACTGCCAAAAAACGCAGTTATGGGTTGACTTTGCAAGGCGTCGGCTTTGCGGTGATTTATTTGACGGTGTTTGCGAGTTTTAAATTGTATGGACTACTACCATCAACCTTAACCTTCGGCGTGCTTGCGTTACTGGCAGGGTTAACAGTGATGTTTTCGGTGTGGCAAAATGCGCTGCCGCTTGCGGTCTTGGCGTTCGGTGGGGCGTTTTTTGCGCCGATACTGGTCAGCCGACCTGACGGTAGTGTGGTGATGTTATTTAGTTATTATTTACTACTCAATATAGCGGTTGCGGTGATTGCCCATTATCGCACTTGGAAATTGCTCAATGCGCTAAGCCTAGCAGTGACTTTTGGGCTTGCGTATGTGTGGGGATTTCGTGCATTTAGTGGCAATAGTGCAGGTGCAGGCTGGCTGTCATTACGCTGGCAACTGCTGGGGTTAGTGGTTGGGCACATGGCGCTGTATTTGTTTATTGCGGTTAGATACTCTCAGCAGGTCGTGAGTTATAACCAAACGCTGCTACAAATGAACACGGGAGTAGCCAAACGCCCGATTATATCGATAGATTCAGGATTGTTGTTTGGCACCGCGTTACTAGGGTTTGGGCTGATGGCAAGCTTGCTCAATGATTTGCCTTATCATCTGGCCTTTGCTAGCAGTGCGTTATCGGCTATTTATTTGAGTCTAGGATTGTGGCTGCTCAAACATCATCGTCGTAGCATCGCAGGCGACCCACAAGCCAACAACCAATTTGATAACAGCTTTGAGCTACTTATTGAAGCCAGCCTTGCGCTCGGCTGTGGGTTTTTGGCTTTGGTGATACCACTGGCGCTATCAGCCAAATGGATTAGTATCGGTTGGGCAGTGCAGGGTGCTGCATTGGTGTGGCTCGGTGCGCGTACCCAAAGACGCTGGACGGTATATTTTGGGTTGGCATTGCAAGGCTTTAGTATCCTGTTATTGGTGGGCTTTGATACCCTCATGCGGCATTGGTATGGGCTACTGGATCAATTATCTATTCCGCACCAAACGTCTATAGTGGCGGCTTCATCCACCTTGCCACTGACCGTATTGACAGCGTGTGTGCTGCTGTCTGCTTTTATTTTGCGTCAGCACAGGGTCAATATCGCGGCAGCCACATCCCAAACGGCAGCCACACTCCAAGCTAAAGCCCAACCTCAGCCTCAAACTCAACCTGCGGCAGTCAAAACCACGCCTAAAAGGGTTCAACAAATTGCTGATAATGCCAGTCACAGCTTTGTTGCCACCGCGCTTGTGGTTGTCGGGTTTGTGCTGTATCTGTCGGCGATTTTATCCGCTGACCCCTTTTGGAACAACGGTGGCAAAACCACCACTATCAAACTTGCCGTGGCTATGGCGGTATTTTTAATTGTGGGGCAACTGATGCATCAGCGTTTTGTTTGGCGCAGTATGCGTAAGGTGAGCCGCTTGATTTTACCGTTTGCGATGATGAGCTGGGTGCTAGTCTGTCTCACCCATGTTAAGGTCGAGACGGTTGTAGACCTAAACGATTATCACATCAAAGCATTTAGCGGGTTGGGGCGTTATTTGCTCGCCATGCTCGGCTGTTTAGCCATCGCAAAATTGCTAGGCGCGTGGCTGCTTAGTCGCTGGCACCGCGACCGACTCGATACAAGCGTTGACGCGCTCGTTTGGTTTTTGGTACTGATTGCCATGCTAACTTGGATGCTGCAACAAGTGCCATTTAACTATTGGCAGCATGCCCAAGAGCTTCGAGCCATTATCACTATTTTACCGACCGTGTTGGCTGTGCTTGGTTTGATGAGTTTGTTGTTGTTGCCAAGATTGCAGGCGCTTGGTGGTCGTTTGCTTGGTTGGTTAGAGGTTGATACGCTACTGAAACACAGCGCTTATATTTTGGTACCGATGACCTTTATTTGGAGTTTATCTGCCAATTTCTCGTTAGACGGTCAGCTATTGGGCGTTTATCTGCCGCTGCTCAATCCGCTGGATTTGACCTTAATCAGCATTTTACTGTACCAATCTTATGTGGCACTCAAAGTTGATAGCAACTATCGTACTATCGTTTTGGTGGTTTGCGGTCTAGGGGCATTTGTGACGGTCAGTAGTATGTTGGTGCGTGGGTTTGCCAGCGTTTGGGGCACACCGACTTGGGAACAGGGTGCTTGGTCAGTCAGTATGGTACAGACGGGGCTGACTATCTTATGGACCGTCATTGCGATGGTATTGATGTTCTTGGCAAACAAAAAAGCCATTCGCTTGGTATGGTTTGCCGGTATCGCATTATTGACCATTGTGGTTGCCAAGTTGGTATTGATTGATATGTCGAATACCAGTGCGGTATTACGTGTGGTGTCTTTTATCGGGGCAGGCTTATTGATGCTCGTCATTGGTTATCTTGCACCCTTACCGCCTAAGTCAAGTAAACCTAAGGCAGGTAAACTCAATTCAGGCAAACCCAATGCAGCCAAAAAAAGCTAAGTAGACCCCTGCTAAAGCTCGTGAGTAACGTGGGTTATTTTTCGTATTTACGGCAGGCGGGCTTAGCTAAATGCACAAAGACTTGCTGCCTAATTGTCTTTAAATTGTAACATCTGGCTAGAATTTATCCAAAATATCGGTTCTCTTGTTAGTGGTTTGTAGCACGGTATAGAAGTTTTGAATGGGTATTGTTAATATCTTTATAGGGCAAAGTGCAACAGCAATTAAAGTATAAATCTAATTACTATCAATAAGTTAGAAAAACACTTATCGCGTTTCTAACATAAAAAATTAATGTTGTTACTGTCTACTGATGCTTACAATGCGAGGCCATGGTTTTTTTAAATTTTTTTAGATTAACTGCAACTGATGGCTTTATGTTGATACCCAAACACACGCTACGCTGCTTCTTGGGATGATTAATCTGGTAGGTCGGGGTTTTGTCAATGTGCTTCGCAATTTGCTAAGTTATAAAGCAACATAAATTATCAAGTAGCTATGCAGCTAAAATGAAGTAACAATGAAGCTAAAATGAAAAACAATAAGCACTGTCACGTAAGATTAGCCAAACACCGCGCCTGTATTTTATCGGCAACCTTATTTTCGCCGCTATTGTTGATAGCTATCATTTACACACAAGCAGATGCCCAAAATCCCACGCAAACGGCATCCATCACTGTTGCTTCGCAAAAAACCAACACGACCACGGTAGCGCCCGCCATCGTTGACAATTCAGAGCAAGAGCATGACACTGACAGTATCAACTATGGCTTTGAGGCATTGCAAAATAGCTTTGCAATCGACATTGATTTACCGGTCGAAAACCTAGATGACAACCCTAACAGTGCCCAACTGGTAAAATTTTCGTCGTTAACGCCCAGTTTGTTAGCTTTAATCATGCAGCAAAATGGGGCAACTATTAGCGATAAACAAAATTACCGCTTGATTGATGCCAAAGGTCATATTATGCCGATGGCGATTCGCCCGGTCAGTAAACAATCATCCGTCAATCAAGTATTGCAAGTAGTGAGCGTGGAGACGGATAACCCCAATGCGGTGGAAAAATTACGCCATGCGTTGACCGTACAGCTTGATAACCCAGACAACCAACAATCGATTAACATTGACCTTAGTAATTTACCTTCAAACCCAGTCGCCGCTGTTACCAATAGCCCAGTCAGAACTTGGTGGTTAACCAATCCCAACTTTGCCAAAAATCAATCTACTTTATCAACCGCGCAAGCAGTCAATCTTTGGCTAAAATTTTTACCCGTGAATTCAGCCCAGCCCAGCAAGCGCCCACTGCAACTGCAAATTTATGGCAGTGATGACTTGCAAAGCTGGCAGATGGTCAGCCAAACGGTGGTCAGCCCTTTTGACTCTAGCCAACGTGGTCAACCTAGCCAGGCTACTCAACATAGCCAAATGGTAGCGCCGCAAGCTGACGGTACCAATCAGCCGATAGCGACAGGCAATGCTATTGCCATCGAGCCGCAGCAAACCAATTATCGGTATTGGCAAGTGGTGGCAAATCAGCCTATCAATCTTGAGGCAGCAAGCTTAAATCGCATGGTGAGTGAGGCAAGTTTCTTCTTGACCCGCGCCAGTTTTTCAAAAACCAAAGATGACGCCAACCAATGGCGGCTTAGCCTTGCTCAGCCCATGTTGACCACAGGGGTGAGTTTTTTTGTCCCCGAAAATCAGCTGTGGCAAGTGAGCATCAACGTACCTGAGCAAGAAGCCAATCAATTGGCTAAAATCAACAAAACCGCCAATGTAAGTAATGATAAAACTTTAGCCAATTCACAAATTGATAAAAACCATACCACGGTCAGTTGGCAACCCACGTTGACCAAGTCGCTGCAATTGGGCGGTCAAATGCAGCAAGATGATTTACCAGTTGATCTGTTAACGCCCATGTATGAGATGTACTTTTTAGCACAAGGCACAGCGCCTTACCGACTGGTGATTAACGAGCCAGGTGTATTACAACAACCCAATATCACTCTCTCCAACCAACAACTAACCAGCCTCGGCAATACCGTTGAAGGACAAATGCAAAATATCGAGGCATTGAACAATCCCAACGCGTCATTTGAACGCTACAAAAAATGGGCACTGTGGGGTGTGCTCGCCGCGATTGTAGCGGCTTTGGCGTTGATTGCCCTGCGTTTATATCAACAAACTACTACCCAAGCCCCCAAAGAATAAGCGATAATACAATCAAACATACTTCATCGAAAATACCCCATCAAAAATAAGGGATTATTTGCATGCCTGCTGCTAGCCAAACCATTAGTGACACCTCGACCACCGCGCCGCACATTAGCTCACTACTACGTATTGAAATCGCCAAACAAGTCGCACTTGCGCTGCAAGAAGACATCGCCACTGGGGATATTAATGCCCAGTTAATACCTGACACACAGCGCGATACGGCAACGATTATTTGTCGTGAACCGATGGTAGTCGCGGGCAAGGCATGGGTGGATGAAGTATTTCGCCAGCTTGACCCCAACATGCAGCTTGATTGGGCAGTCAAAGATGGTGATGCTGTGGCAGCCAATCAAATTTTGGTGACGCTCATCGGTAACACCCGGGCGCTACTGACGGGTGAACGTACCGCGCTCAATTTTTTACAGACTTTATCATCCACTGCCACTGTGGTTGCCAACCATGTGGCGGTCATCGCAGAACTACCGACCAAATTGTTAGACACGCGTAAAACCCTCCCAATGCTACGCCATGCGCAAAAATACGCCATGCTGTGTGGCGGCGGCAATAATCACCGTATCGGGCTATACGATGCCTTTTTGATAAAAGAAAACCATATCATGGCGTGTGGCGGTATCGCCCAAGCAGTCAGTCAGGCGCGTCAGATTGCCAATAAGCCAGTGGAAGTTGAAGTAGAAAATTTTGATGAGTTGCATCAAGCCATCGCTGCCAATGCTGATATCGTGATGCTCGATAATTTTACCATTGAAGATACCCAAAAAGCGGTCGAGCTGGTTGCTAGTCTTGGCAAGCCTTGCCAGCTTGAAGCTTCAGGTGATATTAGCCTTACCAATCTACGCCAAGTGGCAGAAACAGGGGTGGATTTTATCTCAATGGGTGCATTGACGAAGCATATCAAAGCCATTGATTTATCGATGCGTTTTCAACAATAAATCGGTTAAAAATACATCGATTAAAAATAGTCGGCTTTTTTAATGCCATTCGCGATAGGTCATAGCATGATGCAAACCATTTTAATGATTGGACTGGGCAAAATTGGTTTACCAGTTGCTAAGCAATTAGCGGCGCAGGGGCATTGCGTGATTGGTGTCAGCCGCTCCACGCCGACAGATTTGGCTTTCTGTAACCCCATGACAGCCAAGCTGCCGCCCGATAATGACCATCTATATCAGGAAAATCTACATTTTGTTGCCAGTGATGCGCGCGCGTTAGCCATTGCGCAGCTAAGTCAATGGACAAGCCAAATTAGCCAAATCTGTATCATTGTCAGTCCAGATACCTTGTCGCTACAAGGTTACCGTGACAGTTATTATGCGATTGCCGAGCATGTGGTGCGATTGGGTGACCATCTGCCAAACCTCAAGCGTGTGGTATTTATTTCTTCGACAGGCGTTTACGGACAAAACGCGGGCGAAGTCATTGATATCAATACCCCTATGTCAGCGCCAACAAGCGCCACTTCTCAAGTGATTTTGCAAACTGAGCAGTTGTTGCAGCAGCACTTTGAAGATAAGAGCGTCATCATTCGTCCAAGTGGGATTTATGGGCAGTCACGGCTGCGTCTACTGACCATGGCAAAACAGTTAGCAGCGCAGTCGCCAAATACGGCGAGCGATTATCCGAGTAACACATGGACTAATCGTATTATGGATACAGATTTAGTCAGCATCATTGTCACTGTCATCAATGCAGGTCAAACCGTGCCAGTTTACTTGGCGACAGATAACGCGCCAGTCCCGCTCTATACTGTGCTAAACTATTTGGCGACTGCACAGGGCTTGAACTTATCGCTGCCCTGTATGGAGCCAACAACGGGCAAACGCATTATCAATAACTTGCCAGCTAGTTGGCTCAACTACCCAGATTGGCAGTCAGGCTATCAGCATATTTTGTCGACTTTAGGCGATTAGTGATGGGTGGTGGGTTTCAACAAAAATTTTTCAGCATTTACCTATCAGTGATTTTATAGCCGTGTATGCCATGACTTATTCCAACACCGAGCGCCACGCCGCAAAAAACCAAGTGGTTAAAGACAAAGACCAGCTACGCCATCCCAATGTGATGACAGAGGCAGAAAGATTGGCTTTGCCCGATCCTTGTCGCCCGATTGATAAGCGCGTCATACCCGCGCGTCATACCATTGACGTCTATATGCAAAAACCGCTTTCATTGCCAGTGGCGGATACCAACAACCTCACCGCTAGTGTAAAAGACGTTGCCAAGCCCTACCCAATGAGGGATAACACAACAAAAACCCTTAAAAAAAGTCCGCAAAGTCATCAATCTGACATGCTAGAGCAGTTACTATCTGAGCAAAGCATTGAGATGCGGCACTTTATCCAGCAGCAGCAACAGCAGGCCAATAGCAGCCAAAGCAAACACCCGTCATTGCATTTACCGCTGTCTTTGTTGCCACAGCTCGTCAATGACAGCAGTGTTTCACTGATGAAAGAGGTGATGGGTCAATACCCACATTTAGCGAGTATGAATACGCTTACAACATCCTTGTCACAGCAGACATTGCAAAATTCCTGCGCACATCAAGCCAACGATGCCCCCAGCACACAGTCTGACGCCACCTATAACCAAGCGCTACTCAATATCGAAACCAAACTGTATCTGATGGGACAAATGTACCATATTATGCTTTGTGTGTTTTTGCTATGCCAATGCAAATCACGCAAATCACTCAACCCACAAATCACCTTGCAAGACTTGGCTGATGCTATCAATCAATACATCGAGGCGCATCGCACCCAATTGCATTTTTTGACCCGGCATAACGATTTATATATCGAGCCGACGCATGTTGCACTTGCTGCCCTTGCCATGGATTGGCAAGTGGGTAAGCAAACAGCCATCAGCAAACGTACTATCACCATTAGCTCGCAAAACCCAATCACAGGCGGCTAATGGTATTTTTTAACTTGTTCTTTTTTGGAGTCGCGTATGTCGCAATTATCTCAAGCCCAATCCTCTCAAGCCCAATCCTCTCATTCACCGCAGTTTATTCCCCAGCATTTTATTGAGGTGGCACTCAAAAATAACGTATTAAAATTTGGCGAATTTACCCTAAAATCAGGTCGTATAAGCCCGTATTTTTTTAATGCAGGTTTGTTATCAACAGGTGAGCTATTGTCGGTGTTGGCAAATGGGTATGCTGATGCCCTTGCCAAGCAGCTACAATCTACCGAAAGTAGCGATTTGGTGATTTTTGGGGCAGCATATAAAGGTATTCCGTTTGTGGCGGCGACCGCGCAAGCACTGTGGAACAATCACCAAATCAATGCCGATTGGGGCTACAACCGCAAAGAAGCCAAAGACCACGGGGAAGGCGGTATGCTGGTTGGCGCCGATCTCAAAGGCAAATCGGTTTGGGTGATTGATGATGTGATGACCGCGGGTACGGCGATGCGTGAAGTAGTGGCGCTATTAGAAAAATCAGAGGCCAAAGTCGCGGGGATTATCGTTGCGCTGGATCGTAAAGAAAAAGGTCAAAGCGAACAATCTGCCATTCAAGAATTGGCGCAAAGCCTCAATGTACCGGTACTTGCCTTGGTCACGATGGATGACATTACCGAGTATGTCGCCAAAAATGGCACGCAGGAGGAACTTGCCAAAATGCAAGCTTACCGCGAGCAATACGGCGTTCAATAAGCGGCTGCTATCACCCAACCCCGCTAATTATAGATTGTTTTTAATTAACCATTGAAGAGGACGGCTATGTTGACAAAAGCCTTGCCCACCACACTAATAACGGCACACCTTTTACGTGTTGGCACTGCACTTACCTTATCGGCAATATTATTTGCGCTTGCAGGTTGTAGTAGTATCAATGAACTGATGGCGGAGGGTAGCAAACCGCCTGCGATTGTCAATGTGGCAACTGACCAACAGCCGTTTTATGATGCGTTAAATAGCCTTATCTTGCCGCCAAAATCACCGCAAGCTGCGCCACAAGGCATTGCCGATGGTCCTTATAATGGCGTGATGCCAGAAGGCGAGCAATTTACCACCTTTGTGAAGAACGGTTACTTTGATGAATTTTTGGTGGTGTACTACCCAAACTTTGTGACCCAGCTTCGCACCGACTTGGTTAACGGTTTATATGATGGTTGGGTGACGTATCGATTGTCCGATAGCCGTATCAAACAAAAAGTATTGTTCCGTCAGGGTGTGGTACAAGAAGCGATTGTTTACAGCCAAGCGGGAAATCCTGAATACCATTTTTGGTTTACCAATGAACAACCGACCAGCGGTATGCGCTACGATAACAATGGCAATGCGGTCGAATCGATGTTTTAATAGCAAAATGAACAATTGATAAAAATTGAACAAGCATACTAATAAGGATACTAATAAGGATACTAAATGAAACCACTGAATTTTCTGATCGTCATGGACGATATCCACACCATCAACTACAAAAAAGACACCACGCTCGCGATGCTATGGGCGATTGCAGATCGTGGTCACACGGCGCATTATTGCCAAATTCACGATTTGTGGCTCGATAATGGCGCATTGCAAATTGATAGCCAATCGCTCAAAACGTTTAAAGACCCTGCGCATTTTTATGAGCTGGGTGAAAAAACCACGCAGCCTGCTAGCGCATTTGACGTCATCTTGATGCGTAAAGACCCCCCGTTTGACATGCAGTTTTTGTATAGCCTGTACTTGCTAGAATACGCTCAGCGAGCAGGTGTATTGGTGGTCAACAACCCAGAAAGCGTACGTGACTGTAACGAAAAACTGTTTGCGACGCAATTCCCTGAGCTGATGACACCGACGATTGTGACCAACAAACAAACCCATATCCGTGATTTTATCAAAACCCACCAAGATGTCATCGTCAAACCGCTTGATGGCATGGGGGGAATGGGTATTTTTCGTCTGACCGCCGATAGCCCTAATATCGGCTCAACCCTTGAGATGCTAACCCAGCTTGAAAGCTTGCCTGTGATGGCGCAAAAATACTTGCCCGAAATCAAGGACGGCGATAAACGCATTTTAATTGTCGGTGGTAAGCCCGTGGATTATTGCTTGGCGCGTATCCCAAGCCAAGGCGAAACGCGCGGTAATCTAGCCGCAGGTGGTCGTGGGGTCGCCATGCCATTGTCAGCGCAAGAGCGCCAAGTTGCTGAGCAAGTGGCGCCTGTGCTACTGCAAAAAGGCTTGTACTTTGTCGGACTCGATGTGATTGGTGGCAAAGTGACAGAGATTAACGTGACTAGCCCCACCTGCGTGCGTGAGATTGACGACCAATGCGGCACGCATATCGCAGAAGATTTTATTGCGTTTATTGAATCGCATATTGAAACCCATATTGAAACGCAAATTCACTAGCTGTCATTGTCAAAGCAAAATAAAAAACCCAGTCATTGACTGGGTTTTTTATATCATCGCTTGGCAGGGTATTAAGCTTTAAACGCCAAATAACCCACCGCAGCACTGTAGCCATCTTTGAAGTTTTGGTTAATGAGCGGGCGAACCGCTGTCTCAACGGCGGGGACAAATGTCATATCACCTGGGTGTTGGAAGTTTGACATGATATAAGTATAGCCATTGACTTCATCGACCGCGTGTAGGCCCGTTGACTCAGCGCCCGCTGGTGTTGACAGGATACGCGCTAATTTTTTGGTATCAACATTGTATGCCCAAAGATAGTTGTTAACATGGTAGCCAGAGTCTTCACCGATAAATAAGGTACGCATTTTTTCAGAGAATTTTAGGTTGTCCGGGCAAGAGATTTTATCAATGTTAGACGTATTACCGAGCGCGTCTTTGGCAATGTCTTCCCCTGCTAAGCCTTCAGGTACATACATACGGGTAGAGACCCACTCAGAGTTAATCGCTTTACCATTGTTATCAACCTGACCGCCTTTAAGCTCATGGGCATACACGGCGCCTGATTTTAACTGAGCCACTTTGACATCGTACTCGTCCGTGGTCATGGATTTTTCAATGCGCGACATGGCAGAGTAGGCGATTTTATCTTTGATATTGACCGTGGTGCCTTCCATTTTGGTAAACGCCATTGACGCACCTTGCAGCGCTGCGTAGCGGTGGGTTTCTAAAAATGCCGCCGCTTGGGTGAGTTTGTCTGCCGGTAATTTGCTATTTGGCGCAAGTTTTACCCAGTTATTTGCCCCGTCATAGCCGATTTTTTTGTAAGAGGTATCATTGGGGTCAGTGTATTTGACATCCATGATATCGGTTGGTACTACCGTATTGGCTAGGGCTTCGATTTCAGCACTGGTCGCATGTCCAAGATGAATCCATTTGATGCTAAAATCACTGGCAGCCGCAGGGCCACCTTTGGCTGACGTTTGGCTGATTTTGGCAACATAGAGGTTACCTGCAGATAGGTCAGCTGCTTTATCGGCAACAAACATGAATAAACCACTGTTAGTGAAGTCATCACCCATCAACGCAGTACGTTGGTCAGGCATCACTTGAATCAGTTCGTGAGAGGTACGACCTAGATTGAAATGTTTTTTGGCGATACCAGACCCATCCGCATTGACTACGATTTCTGGTAAATGACCATAATGGTATGGGTTTGCTTTGGTTTCATCACCGTATAAGTTTTTGCTAAATGCTTTAAATTGGGCGCTGCTTTTAGCCATGAAAGCGTCTGGTTCATACTCTTCTGATGACAAATGCGTATTCCATGGTGAAAGTGATGCACCACAAGTAATCCATAACCCATACACTTTTGACATATCCACATTGTGGTATTTGACGACTTTGAGTTCGCCTGTTTGTGGGTTTTGGTCAAGTGTCACTACCGCAATGGGTGAAGGTAGTGTACCGTAAGTATTGCTGCCTGCTTGGTCTTTACTTGTATATTCAAACTGCACCACCGCAAATACGGTATTACCTGTTACACCTGCCACGCGCGCGCCTTTAACTGTCAATAATGAAGAACCATCGGGGCAATCAGAGAAAAACTGGCGCGTAGAGGCTAGCACTGAACTATCCATGATAGGCTTGTTATAGATATCAAAATAGCCGCCTGCAATGATGTCATTACCCTTTAAGTCTTTTAATTTATCGCCTGTTATAAAAAAAGGTTGATACTGTAGCTTATAGTCAGTCGTGGTATTGTCATCAAAGGTTGCTTTTAGCTTTGAATCGACATACACCGTTGCCATATTGGCGGGATTTGATAAATTTGGTGCAGCCATACCGACAAATTCAGTCGCTTTAATGGTTTTTTGTGTATTATTGAGTATACCTGCTGTGGTATTAGTATCACTATCACTATCACAACCTGTTAATAAGGTGGCAACAGAGCCTGTGGCAAGTGGCAACGCAGGCACCCCTGCCAAAAAACGAATGACATTACGGCGGCTAATGGTTTGGTCTAATTGATTAATTTCAGTCATGAGTGAATTCCTTGCTGATAGCAGTTAGCAGTTGGCTACGAAATAAATTTTATTGAAATAATGCAGAAACAATTATGCTGAGTATGTTAGAGGGGATATGTGACAGTGGCTTGACTGATTCGTGACAGAACGGTGACAACTAATCATCCGGTTTGAATATAAAGCGATACCATGGCTGCAAAATCTTGATGCTACTTAGCAATTAAAGTGATTTACTTTATTATTGAGTGAAATAATGCTATGATTTTGCCATTTTTATGGTGATTGTTTTTTCCGATAAACGGTCAGTCATACGGGGTTTTCTAATCCCCACCTCACCTAGATTGGATTGATCAAGGATAATAAGATGAGTGAGCCAACGATGCAAAAACCGCGCGTGCTGATGATGGCAGCAGGCACGGATTGGCATCGACCACTTTTTGGATGCCTGCTGGGTTGCCAGATATACTACCTTGAATGCTGCCTGATCAGATGGGAACACCTTACGCTTATTCACCGCTGTCCGAATCACGCTGTTTAGCGACTCTATCGCATTGGTGGTATAGATCACTCTTCTGATGTCTTTAGGATAACCAAAGAACACCGTTAAGCCCTCCCAGTTATTGCGCCAAGACTTGATGACATGCGGGTACTCTTTGCCCCATACTTCATCAAAGTGCTCAAGGTTGGCCTCTGCCATCTCAAGCGTATCAGCACCGTAGATGGCCTTTAAATCAGCTGCTACGGCCTTCTTGTCCGTCCAAGGTACGAACTTCATCGAATAGCGCACCATATGCACGATACACAGCTGAACCTGAGCGTTAGGGTAGACCGTATTAATGGCATCAGGGAAGCCTTTTAGGCCGTCTACACAGGCAATAAGAATATCTTGAACCCCGCGGTTTTGTAGCTCAGTGAGAACACCAAGCCAGAATTTAGCGCCCTCGTTCTCTGATAGCCACATGCCAAGCAGCTCTTTTTTACCATCAAGAGCAACGCCTAAGGCCAGATAGATAGCTTTGTTGATGATCTGCTTGTCCTGACGAACTTTGACGACAATGCAGTCTAAGTAGACGATAGGATAGACGCTGCTCAGTGGCCGGTTCTGCCAAGCGGTGATGTCATCCAAGATGTTGTCAGTGACTCTGGAAACCAAGCTGCTTGAGATGTCGACGTCGTAGATGTCCTTGATGGTTTCGACAATCTCAGTAGTGGTTTGACCTTTGGCGTAAAAGCTGATGATTTTGTCATCAAGACCTGAAATACGGGTTTGGTGCTTACTGACAAGTACAGGCTCAAAGCTACTGTCGCGGTCTCTTGGGGTGGAGATCTCAAGCTCGCCTGTGTCGCTACGGACTCTCTTTTTAGTGTGCCCATTGCGCTTATTAGGCCTGTCTGCCTTTTCATGCTTGGGGTAGCCGAGATGCTCTTCCATTTCTGCTTCTAGGGCAGTGTCGATGAAGGACTGCATGAGCTGCTTTTGAAAGTCTTTGATGTCATCGAAGCTTTTCATGCTGCTGGCCATTTGCTCAGCCAGTTTCTTGATGTCAGATTGGTTAGTCATTGCTTATTCTCCTGTTAGTGGATTATAAGCAGTTACACAAAGTTTGGGAAACTCTC